>JGI24021J15306_10000835_pt1 | contig 26965 bp, 13 predicted proteins | sample Ectturendosymbi1_FD_15306 | JGI IMG/M metagenome (IMG submission 15306) | reverse complement strand
GGTCGCCCGCAAGGGCCATGTACGTCGCCCGCGGGCCTGTTCTAAAAATAACAATAGCATGATCAATGTCTTCACATTAACGAATATCAATACTAAAATAATTAAAGAAAATTGAGCAAAATTTTTATTTCAGAAGTGTGTATCAAACTAGTAGCCCTTCGGATTAATCGGTGCACAAGAAGTGGCTCGCAGTTTCAAAAAGGTTGGTCACCCCTGAATTAAAACATGGCGTTTAGTTTGTCAGGTATATATTTTCTAATGCTTGATAACTCAAGCCTCAAAATGTGACTTATCATTGTCACATTCAGCATGAGCTTAAGCCTTCAAACGAACATTCAGAATGATTTTCTGCAAATGTTCAAAAACATTTGTCTCACTCATTTCACACAAACTTCATTCTTAAATCAATACGGCCATTTTGTTTTTTCATGCTAATAGCCTACTTACTATGCTCTTTTTGTGTTCTGTTACAACACTGACTTTTGAAGAAAAAAGTTTAAGGATTGATGTTAAGAAATTAATATTTGTTCTTTACAGCACCTGTTCAAATATGGGTTTCTGGTTTACTGACGGTTTGAACATCAAGGCAAACCTTTTTATTTGACTAAAACCACCAGGAGACATTTGCTTTGTTTGGTACCAAGTTGTTTGTGCTTTCAAAAGCAGGGCTACATTTCAATTGTTCTCTGCAAGACAAAGTTTCAGCAGAAACATTTAAAAATTGCAGTGCAAATGAAAGCTAGCAAAAGGGTACTACTCAACAAAAGCATGTTAAATTTGTCAAAACTGAACTGTTATTATCCGTACTTTCTTGCCGTGTGCAAAATTATTTAGTTTTTACAAAACTTCCAAAGTGTTCACATAACATAATCCTCTATCAGCTTCATAAGTTTACACATAAAGTGATTAAAACTTGCTTGTTACAACTTCTGAAAGCCAAATTGAAAATATCGCAATGCAGTACTGTAGTCCTAGCAAATTTATACTATAGGCTGCTCAACATACAAAACAGTTTAGTAAAATCAGTGGTAGCGTTACTCGAGTCAATGACTCGACTCGTCTCAATCGAGTCACAATTTTTGGTGACTCTTTTTTTACCGAATGACTCAACTAGAGTCACAAGCAATGACTCCCGGTTCGAGTCAGAGTCATTTTTACAAAATTTCCGATTAACTGATTGTCAAACCCATTTTGTTTGCATACAAAGAAATGTGCTTTTTGTGCTTCAGTGATTATCAGTTTTGGTACAAACTTTTGGTTTTGACTGTGTCTTCTAGTGGTATTATGATACATTTTATGTATCAAGTGTTCCACCTGACACGGAGGTAGAACGGAGACTTTGCTTTTCATCGAGGGCAAGTATAAGGCACAATATATTAACACATTATCATGGTTTCAAGTCGGCCTCATACCTTTACTTTGGGTATTTTCCAGTGATGAACGGATTTATGTTTTTCAAATCCAAATCCAATTCAAAATTATATTTCTAAAGCCAATGCAAATCCGAAAACAAAATCAGGCTTAATTCCAAATTCTGACCACTGTTATTAGGCTGAGACCATATGCGATTCAACTCAAAAAATCAAAGAAAAAATAGATAGTTCGAACCAAATTCAAGTTAACTTATACTCTATCATTTGTTCATAACATTATAACAATTGACACTGCAGAAACTTCAAAATAATCGCTGTTAGCATTGGTAGCAATGCAGTGAAAAGCTGTGTTAATCTCAGCAATAGCGTGTAGCCTAAGATGTCAAACCAGAAGACTAACAGGTAGCTTATACAACACACACGACTCATCATAGAACTGGGCTACACATATGCAATGAACTGTGTTACGATGTGTTATCATAAATGTTATGAGGTATACATATTACGGCATGTACAACAATGATGAGTTAAAAAAAGTAACCGGATCAATGAGAGTCAGAATAATTCTGTAACTTTGATGACATGATACATAAAAAAGCAGACTTGTTACGCTGATCATAGACAAGGCTCATTATGTTAACAGACACAATATACAATAGCGATGGATTTGAGAAACACCACTGAACCAAACGTTTTTAATACAGTAATTTGCAGTCCCAAAAATGAACAGGAAGTTAAGAAGAAGCTCAAGACAATATTATCAAACCTTGTTAAGCAGAAATCATAAAATCTAAATCCATCAAAATTTTAGAATGCGGCAAGATTTAAATCCTAATCAATGTTCATCTTTGGTCATTTTTGGGAGTATAAAAGGCAAAGAAGTAGACTATAGGCCTTACTTCTTTCAACAAGTTTTGGCTAGACTTGTGGAAATGACTGAGAGTGATGGAGAGACGTAAAATGAAAAACTGCTTTCACACAAAAGTTACATCTAAATAACCTGCTCTCAAAATTGCTGAAACAACACTGAGCACTATTTTCAGCTTATGGGGCGCCATTTTGTATCTAGTTGGGTGTTATTTCGTAACAAAAATGACATAGAACAACATGAAATTTCTTTTGACTCGACACTGACTCGAGCTTTCAAACCAATGTCTCGAAGTGAATCGACGGTTCTTGTGACTCGACTCTGACTCGACTCGATCAAGTCATGACTAGAATCTAACTTGACTTGAAAATATTTTAGACGATTATTATTCGACGGTGACTTGAAATGCTTGTGATTCTGACCCTTCTCTAACTCAACACATATGACACTGGTACGTCACTGAGCAAAATTCTACAGTTTTGGATGCTCAATTAATGTAATTAGCACAACCAAATAATTGATTTTATTATTCCGTGCATGCATGCAACACAAGCAAGCCGCAAAGTCATGAGACGTTTGGTGTTCAATCAAGAACCCCATATGAACCAACATCACAACTGTTCATACCTTAGCCTACGTTTGAAAGATAGAATCCAGCTACGATGGTCTCTTTCTATATTTCATTCAGATAAAGACAAGCCATCACTGTAAATGGTCTAACCCTGTAATTACCAGCTACCTAAAGAAATTGCACAGTTAAGCTATTCAAAACATGAAATAGTTGCAGAATCGTTTTTGCAGTAAGAATAAAAGCCATTTGATGCATTTGCAGCAGAGACCATTAACCTCGGCATGAGACATACCTCAAAATCTACTACAAGCTACTGCAATAATAACACTGGAAGCATTAAAAGTTAGTAGCATGTCACAATGCAAGCAAAATGTTAGAGTCCGAAATTAGAGCTGGGCAAAATGATAATGATATAATATAGTTTAAAATGTCATGAGTCAAATTGCATCCCAGTATCCACACAATTAAAAAATCATACAGTATGAAGTCAATAAAGCAAAATTTGGCCAATTCACTTTCAGAGTCGTACTTTTTGTCACCTTTCACCTAGCCATTCATAGTACAAGTAATAACAATAAGCTAAACAGCATTCATTTTCTACAAGCATTGTTTGTGTCAACTTCACAAAAGATATTGACCCACATTGACAATGAAGAAATTTTGATCATTGGTCGATTCATAACACTCATTCACTTAACAAAACAAAGTGAACATGCAAACAAAAAAACATGGAGGTGACCGGCTAGCTGCTAAGCAAATTTTTGGTCAGCAAGTTGCCTGTTCCTGACTGACTTGCCATGAGGATTATACGTAGACCTCAGGGCCGGTCTGAGACAATTCTACGCCCTAGGCCGCAAGCTTCAATATTTACAAAACAGTACAAGACCTCTTTCAAATTTTCGGGCCATCGAAACCATAAAAACTTCGGATTATACGCCCCCTGAAAGTTGCGCACTTAGCTGCCGCCTAGTTAGCCTAATCCAGATATGTCCAACCTGCGGCCCAATCGAAGGTTTTGTGCGGCCCAGTTTGTTTTCACTGTAGTCTAAGTAGCCTTCATACTGACCTGTCCTTGTTTTGATATTTGTTGCAGCGGGTCCTCAGTGCCACATTATCACGTCTGTACTGCGTGCTGGCTTTTGCCTATTTCAATTGTCCACCAACACCTTGGTGCAAAACCTTTACTAGTTCTTGGATTTCTACCCTTGTTCCATGGCACTAAACTTGCCTATGTCATCACTTACATAGTGGTTACAGGCGCTTCACAATGTTGCCGGATTTCAAGTAGCCTTGTAACCAAATTTCACATAAAAAGTAGCCAAAAGTAGCTAAATTTAACAAAAACCTGTGGAAAAATATAGCCAAGTCTGAAAACAAAGAAAAACATTAAAATCTACTTCAGTTTTATTTGTCACTTCCTTGCTTGTAATATTTATTTGCAAAACAAAACAATAGACGGCAAAAATGCAGACCTGTAAACAAGGGTGGCAGGGGGGGCGATACTCCTCCAACATTTTTCACCCCTCCTGGAAAAATGTATTGGATATAGTTCAAAAAATTTGGGCCTCTCTCAGAAAACTCTTCGCCCCACCTGGTGTCCCAAACTGGTTACGGGCCTGCAAAAATGTATCTTTGACATGATTAGGGACAATGTGATCTTACGCAAAACTATTTATGAATGTAGTGGCAACACATACTAGTAAGAGCGCGTTAGCTAATATAGTTAAAGATTCTAACAAAAACTTTATACAACCCATTACTCCATCACTGTCTTACTTACTCTATCCTAAATTGGCACCATGTTTTTAATTTTACTATCCAGCCTCTTGTAAAACTTGAAAATAATGCTGATCAACTAGTAACACCACTCACCCATGTTCTTTGGAAGAATCTCATCAGCACTTGTACATGTTAGGAATTTCTACACCATAATCTCTCACAGTAGGAAGATTAATGCCGTTTAAGCACGCGTCTGCAATGGTGTCACGTCGCGAACTCATCACTGCAGCTTAACCAAATATAGGATTTCCTCTGGACTGAAACAGTCCATACTGGCACCAACGACCTTGCACACCGGGCGAAAAATGAGTTCTGCAGTAGTATACTGTATTAAGTCGATCTTTACTGCTTGTTTGTCAACCAGACACGGGCCTAAATGTCATACAAAAATCCGCCAATTTTTTCAAAAATAGTCAAAAATCCGCCACCCGCCAAATGCAAATTTTACCCGCCAACTGAATATGAATATAGATAACAAAAATTCGACCAAATATCACATTTGATTATTTTCTTGTCACACGAGCTTTAAGGGATTTTATTGAAGGCAATTTAGAACAACAGTCCTGACATAACATGTGTGCTTTTTCAAATCGGTTGCCATCATAAAATATATGTAACTTCAGAAATGTTTTTGTTATCGGGAACAGATAAATACTTGTCCCTTCCTGCTTGTGGAGCGTAGCTCAAATCCCGCGCTTTGGTCACGTGACAAAGGCATGAGAATATGTTAATAGGTTAAACCAATACTTTCACTGATCAAGTAGCAAGCACGTGGAATATAGGGTATTCGTTCTGCAGTGAAAAGTGAGGTAAGAGGGCTAGCAACACTTTTGTGTTTCGTATGAAAAGAAGTAACAAGTTGCAACTTACGTTAATCAACAGGTGAGTGTCAGTCATTTATCAGATGTTTTTGTGCCACATGTTGGACTGATTATATCTGAATCAAATGGTTTGTGGTGTGGACTACATGCACCATTTTGATTTGGAACAGCTGGCGTTATGTGCACTGTCTCCTGCCAACTTCAATATATCTAAACGCAAAACCACTTCGGACACCAAACTAATAAAAATATTTTCACTGGATACGTTGATTGATAATATTGTTTCGCCCACCTTTCTTCCAGTGTTTAGTTATAATATTTCTTTATTCGAGAGTAGGTGCATTTCACCGTCTAAACCAAATGCTGGAATCTATTTTGACTTCATAAACATAGCAGTCAGATGGGCAAGTGTATTTTCACAAAATGTAACAGACTGTGCTTTCGCAAAGCGACATTAAAACCCATTTAAAATAGCAACACGTCTAGCGTAGATTGAATCTACTCCGGATGAGGATCAGAAAAGTGCACGAAGTATTGAAATAGGACTTCACGTTTTTCTACTAAACTTATATCGATTGCACAAACACGCAGCAGAAAATTTACTTACAACGATTTCAGATGCTTTAAGCCCATAACCTACAGTTATTGACTGCTTTGGTCTGTCACCCAAAAACAAACGTTGTTCAATCCCTCAAAATTGCAGATAAAAGTCGAAAAAATCGTCTATTGCTTCAGTTTGATTTAGGATTATGTCTAAGACTTTTACTGAAATCATTTTGACAGGAATATTTAATTTGGACCATTTTTATTTATTTTTATTTATTTGGGCAGCCTACCCGTCGCCATTTTGACGCTCTGTCACTGCTGCAAAAACGAAACGTTTCAGCAGGCTGCTGATACACCGACTGCTTTAGATCACTGCAGAACGTATAATGTCTCACTTGAAGTTTTTGAGGTTAATGTTTAAGGCCTTGAGTAAAAATGTAGCAAGAGAGCAACTGAAGGCAATAGATTTTATTCGGAGTTCAAATTACAGCATTATAACATGCGATTGCTTCACCATTCGTTCAATCAGTCAAACACTGAAATCACGTTAAATTTATTTCAAAGCTCTTTGCCATTAGAAACCTTGTGAAAGCTTTTCAAAAATGTAAGCAAAACATAAGATTGCGTATAGATTCTTTTGAAGAAGTTCTCTGCAATTATTTTTTGCTTGATAACAATAGTGCAAAACGAAAACGTTCAAAACAGTCAGTTTAAAGAGTTGTCAAAATTGTGGTACACATACAGGAAAATGTTCAAGGCGCATGCAAGACAGTTAATATCCCAAAGGTTGGTAGCATGGCTATAACACACAAGTCTTTAGGAAAAAGACACTGCAAAAATTTCTGACTTTTTTCAGATTTTAGATGTAGCTTTATGACATATTTTGACAACACACTACTTTTTGTGTAGCTTTTAATGTAATTCTATGCCTTGTAAAATGGTAAAGATCATTCTCAGAACATCACCATCGTAGACAAAAACTCTGAAGAAATACATTGAGCTACTCTAATTTTCAACAGGGTGCCCAGTGCCCATTCTGACCAAACCTTATGATATCCATCTTAAAAATTCTATGTAAAATCTTTATGCAATTGTGTTTAAGCGAATGTAAACTAACAACAACGCAATTAACACAGATTTATCTTCTTCCTGTTAATTGTAATGTTTTCTAGATTTTATCACAGCTGCCTATACTTTAAGTGGGAGAAAAAGAAACATTAGTCAGCGAGGCAGACTAGAAGGTGGGTTATTGACTTTTTCATTTTTAGCCAACATCTGCTAGCAAGAAATCAGTTATGTTAAGCAATAGTAGTTGAATCTGTCTGTTGAAACCATTCCACAGCAAAATAAATGCAGCACACAAAAAATTTTAGTCATTGCCAGCTGTGATCATCAAAGTTTTCAAATGATTGGTGCATTGCCAGCTTTACAAAACATCCAGACTCTTTTTACGGTCCTCTAGCCCTTTATGGACGGCAAGGCCACTTTTGTGGCTTGGATTTTGTCCACTCATAACTTGCCAACCGATAGAGCTAGAGATCTTTTCAAACCCTCTGAAGAAGCAGAAAGTCTCCTAGATTATATTTTAAAAATTCAAGTACTTTTGGGTTTCAACATTTTTGGTGTGACGTCACGACTGAGGAAGGAAAGGGAACTTTTGGATGATGTTATCAGGGCCTAAGAAAAAAGTTCAAGTGGCAATTTACTTGTTTTTCTTCTAAAACAGCGTGGTCCATCTACATTTGACCTACGGACCATTTTATAAAAACGTGACAACTCGTGGGCCACTTCCAACAAAAATGATGAAAAACAAGAAATTCACAAGATTTTAAATTGAAAAGTGAAAATAGGTGAGTTAAAAGTGTGTGTCATTGAAACTATTACAAATTAGCAATAAACAATTTATTACAAATCTCTATCAGTGCGATGACTGTGATTGAGGCTTCTCTGACATTATCGTTCCTTTTACAATACTAATATGTTAGTGGTAGCAAGTCGGAGACTATGGTCCGGTGTTTCGTCTGCCATTCGATTTCTGTTTTTAGATTAGACTTGCTTCATGGTAGATCATGTACTCTTACACACATATGTGCTTCCAAACGTCGAGCGCATTTCAGAGCCAAATCGTTCACCAGGGGGAAACCTATCTTTGCTGACTGGTTTCCAGAAGCTCTGTACAGTCTAGTCTAACGCCGTTAATATTTTACATTACCAATGTTAACAAATGGTATGATTGTTCTAATTAAAATTGCCTACTGAAACAAACATTCAACAACCAATACTGAGAAAGCTCGCGGGCTCAAAAATTCCATATGTGGGCCCCGGGCGTGTAGTTGGACCGCACTGTTTCAAAATATACCGGGCGAAAATTTGCATCTTTAGATCCCTTGATTGGCATCTGGTGTTAGTGGGATATCTAATGTAATTAGTATGCAAATATATACTCCAACTGAAATCAGTGTTAAAATCTATTATTTGCTGTGAAAGAAATGTTTCAATAAATACAATAAGAATTTTTTCTTGCCAAAGAGTATGCTTCCTTTATGTGTTACTGTTTTTAGATTACTTCAGCCCAAACCTCAAACATGGAGCTCTCCAGTGAAGAAAAACGTATGTTTTTGTAATGACTCATCATAATATGATGTTGTTTGCATTGGTCGTCATTTCTTTCAATCGCTTGAAGAACAGATGGCAATTTTTTTAAACTCTGCATACACACCGAATCTAACGTGGGCTAGTAATTTTCACTGTATTTTAAACCAGTTTTTCTCAACATTTTTCCTTACTTGGGCCAGATGACTTCAGGTAAAAATTGCGTGGCCCCCTAACTTGTTAGCTAAGCTACGCTTTTGTACGATTAAACAAGCACGAATTCTAAAGTAGTGCTTGAAGTCTGCACTATATGGTCCACTTGTAATCTGCACTACGGCCCACCAGTGGGCTATGGTCCGCTGGTTAATACTGAACCTAACCTAAGAACACTGAAAGAAGTTTCAGCAAATTCGCCGAGTAATTGTTAACATTAAGTTATCACTATAAATTGAGCTCGTTTAGAACGCTTGTTTGGTTGTTTTAGAATACAACAATGTAACAACGTGAACATTCCTTTCGATTTCCTAGTTTGTATCTGAGCAGGCGAGTGGTTAAGTAGAAGTGTGTGCGATTATCAAGTTAGTAGACTGGAATCGACACCCTGTCTGGTCACAGTGAAGACTTCCAGTACAGTGCTTCGTGGTCTATTCCGCAGCGAGACCAGTTGTCGTCAATTTTTCTCAGAGCGGCTCACCCTATTTTGAGTTTTGAAAAATATGTACAACGCATTCATGTATTTTATAATTAATGAGCGCATCAATATATTTCATCAATTTATTTCTTATTTAAAGTCAATGCTAGCGTCTACGATTTACTGTGTACAGTTACATTACACGATGGTTTTGCAATGCACAATTGAAATGAATACAAGAGCGAAGTGCGTATCTCATATCTCACGCGATGACTTCAACTGAAGATCTTCAGCCAGTTGTGAAAAACGAAGTTTTAATCTTTTTTAAGCGCCCCTCTCTCATGAATACAACATTGTTGGCTGAGTTTCTTTTCTTCGATTTACATGAATTTCAACAAAAGCAGCAAATCCTTGCTTGTAAACGTATGTCGCTGATATACGAACAAGAATGAAAGTCACTTTTTGACTAAGATTTCGATATTTGTAACTGACGAGAACGAGCTGACCAAAAATCAGCGCAGCTTAGAAAAATTATAAATACACCACTTTTCAACGATCACTTCTGGCCTAGCACAGTCCTGCAGCTAAATGCTTGGTACGGCAGGTACTTATCAGTTGTTTCGAAACAACAGCTGAGGAAAAAGGATCTTTGTAATATTTGCTTACACAAAAGTCCAGCAGGAGCAAAGAATATTATATAATAGACAAAGCAACTGATTTTTAAAATCAGGCACCTGCTATACCATATCACGGCCGCACACCCCTGGAAAATTCTGATAAACCAGGGGTGTAAGATACATCTGTTTGACAAGCGCTGAGTCAGACGTTCGTGGCACATGTGCAAAGAAAAGCTTCAAGTACAGTGCTACCAATGCCTTGCCGTCGCCCACCAGGGTACCGCTCACTGCCAAAATGGCCACGTCTTTTACAGCTCTTGGTGAAGAGAAAGTGGGCGCCCGCAGATTTACGGTGACAACCCGACTTAGAATGTAAGTGTGAACATGGAAACCCCATTGCTTTAATAAATCTATTTTTCTTCACTTACTCCACTAGTTTGTGTTTACTAAAGCAAAAGAAATGTTGTCAGTAGTGTGGTGGCGCATTTGTAACATGAACGGTGCGAAAACGGTAGCATAACACTTTTCACAAGCTTTTAACATGCTTTTATGTTGGATCGCATGCAATGCGACAGATTTGTTTAAACGACAATTGGCGACAGGCCGAAACCTGAATAATGCTTTTCTGTCGGGCGGTTGAGGTGAACGCTCTTGCCCAAGGAGTGCCGCGGTGAGTCACTCAGAGGCAGTGGATCCCGCACCAACCTTCCAATAGAAACGCTTTCACTCTGCCACAGCGAGCTAATCGCGGCCGCATGTTTTTTTTCCATACGTGTTTTTTGTTTTTCCATAAATTCAATTTTTTATTAACTGTTGTGATGACTGCTTAACGGCAGTTAAGCTCAATGTCTTCCATAATTTGAACAAAAACTTCAGTCCTCGCATGATATTCTGTATGAAAAAGTGCATACAAATGAAAATCTACAGCAAAAAGAAGTTGAACTACAGTTGGTTAAAATACCTAAAATTAGTATTTACTCAGTTTTCTTCAAACTGTTGCATAGCAAAACTTAAATCTTCGCTCAGCTGATTTTAGCATTCTTTCAGTACTGAACATTTGTAATGATGATTTCGTTTGTCATTGAAATATGGCAACAAAGATAGACGCAATTGAAGTTTACCTAAAATTCTAAAACTTTGAAAACCAAGCAATAAATTCTTTACGCAAGGAGCAAGCGCTAGTATACAGTGTGATTTTTTTAAAAGATAAAAGGTTCTTGATCATTCCTCACTCTAATTACCTTGATTAATGTAAAATTTTAAACACTTCTTATTTGGATTAATACTTTTTCTACAAATAGACACCTTTTAAGAAAAATGCCCTGAATACCATTTTATACTCCACGATGTAATCGAGACACCACACTGTGGAGTTTATGATCGTTTCAACTAGCATAGTGCCAACATCTCTTGTAAAATTGGTCTCCGGTAATCAAAAACAGATGTTATAGGAAATGGTGACTTGAACACATTTTGAATCACTGTGAGAAAGCCTTTTCCTTGTGGTGGTGCTTAAAAGATTAACACAAAAAGGTAAAATAAAGGGCATTTCTTGGACCAGATGCCGTGGTCTCGACAACTCCTAAAAATAAACTGAAAAGGATAAAAAATGTGATTCTTCTTCCTTTAGCCAAAGATTTTTTAACAAATTTACCTACTTTTAAATCAAAACAAACATTTAGTTTATTATGATTGCAGGAAAGAGGTTGTTCACATCCGGTGAACTAGAATATTGAGGTAGTTGCTTTGCTACTAAGAATTAAATCATCCGCTGCGCAAATGCTCTAATTATAAACATTGCTGTCGCTCCAGCGTGGCCATTTTGAGTTTTGGTTGTTGCAGTACTCTGTCTGTTGTTTATATGTCAGCCTAATGCATGTCATTCTGTAAGACAGTCATCAGGTCGACTAGTAATACATATTTACAACCGCACAAGTGAGGGTAATTTCAATGATCGCCTGCAGATGCAACCAAGAATAGCAGCAAGTCATAGCATAATTAATGATCTTATTCCAGCAGACACGAGTAATTTCATATATTTTAGAGATTGGAAGTTCAGATACTGACTTAAATTGGTTGTATTTCTTCTAACTGTTTCTGGCATGTAGATCGCAGCTCATTTTAAGCATATTCTCAATGAAGGAGTGTTCACTTGATATGTTAATCAGGTGATCCCAACTTTACCCTGCAATACCTTGCGTTAGTTGCTTCTCCCTGTACTTCTATGTTCTGAATATAAAGATGCCATGAGCATCTCTTTCGGTGATTGAAAATTTGGTCAAGACGAATTTCGAATTAAAGATTTCAAACTTCAGCGGTTTATCGATTGGGCAAAAACGTCAATTTTTACAGCGTTTTTCATATTTCACCACACATTATTTTGATAGAAAATTGACATTAAGCAGAAGTATTCTTGATCCTGTCAACCATCTACCAGCACAACCAAGCCTTAAAGTTGCTTTCAATCTAAACCGAGGAAGACTCTCAAGACTCTAGAAACATTATATTGTTTGTGTTGGAATGTCTACACAGCAAGAGCTTCAGACTTCACTGGCACAATATTTTCAACTTGCAACCTTAGATCTTGTCCAACAGCACAATAGTGTAGTGAGATACTCACGGGCTGCAATGTTACAAAAATTAGCATGAAGATTGACATTGTTTTCTCAAAGCGCGGAACCGTAATTTAAACTTGCCTCATATAGTTTATTACTCCCAGTTAATAGAGCAATAGCACTTGGTCTTGATATTTTCGAGTAGAGAAAATGTAGATTACTGCGCGAACCACGTGCATGCGTTGGTGGCCATTTTTGCACAGGCACATCAGTGATTCGCCCAGGATGTGCTGTGACTGCATATCATCGAAGTTTAACTGTTTTGCTAAAAACAGTGAAAACTGCTTTACGCATTAGGTGGTGCTGGTTCAGTTAATGAATTTGCACGGTGACTGCAGATATGAAGCAATCAGAATAAGTGCAGAGTAATCATTGTTTCACTTTTGCCTGTTATCGAAAGGTGGCCATTTTGCGGATGGCACTCTTTGTTAGTCATACCGCTTATGCCCATCTCGTGAAGACAAAGCAGTATCTACTTATTTAATAGTCAGACTGTCTTGCTACATCCAATTACGTTCACGGCAATAGCTGAAGCATTCTTCACTTTTTATCAACACTACCGTATCTTATTTTTCAACTTATCGATAGGTGACCAGCTCTACGTAAGCGCAAAAGTAATTTGAATTGATCGCCACATTTGGCTTTGAATGAATGCCTGAATTTCAAACTTTTGGATCCTTAAGTTTTTATCCAAAATTACCCGGTCAAATACGTAGCTGTTTGCTGTTTTTGTGCTGTAAAGACGCAAGAAAATTTGCCAAATACTTGCAAAATGTAAGTGTTATTTTTGTCCTAATGTGTTAGGAACTTTAACAGCATAGTAAAATTATGCTTTGGCACTTAGGTTGTATTCATTGACGGTGTATAACCACTAACGATATACCGCGACGTATACAACTAATAGTGGCACCGCTCTATCAACTGCATAAATCTTCAAAGCTTTCATGACTGTTTCATCTGAATTTCGCTGAAAGATCTCAAGCCGCAATCAATCGGTTGGTTTGCATCAGCCTTCACACCAGCAAATCGTTACGCATTTATAGCCTAGGGCAGCAGAGCAGCTCACAGATTTTAGTCAAATTTTCCATATCTTTTAGTTTAGGTCTCACGTCAGAGGTACATTTGAAAATATAAAATGCTTAATCGGTATTTTCTTTCCGGTCAGTAGTTTTGTTTCTGTGAAATGGTTCTCTTTGATACATAGCAGTACTTCCATTATACATGCAGTTCTTGCTTCGCATTGCCAATTTATTGTAAATGCAAAATACTTTGAGATTTTGGGTTTTGATTGCAAAAATTTCACGGTATCAAAATTGCTTCATTTCACAATTATAACAATAAATTATCCAATCTAAAAACGTTTTCAATGTTCAGGACATTACTGGTGCTTTGGTTAAAGATTCGTGACGACAACAGTGATTTTAAGACATCCTTATAACTCTTAAAGAATATTGTTTTGACGTCATCAATCAAAATGCAAAATTTCTATTGCCTTATTCTCACCGAAAATATCATAAAATGCATTTTGCATTCATTGCTGATCGATTTCTTGCTTACACCATTGTGGAGAGTATATGGAAACTATATGTGCAACTTGAATATAGATATTGTATGTGCAGGTTTGAATCATCGCAAAAAAATGAAAGCTGAGCTCAGTCGGCTGATTCCATGAAAATTTACAGAAAACCTAGAGCTTTTAACTGTCGATATAAATGAGTTAAAAATATTAAACTCGAACAAGTAACGCTCTTTTCAACTAAAATTTGTAAGTATTATTGATGTCATTTTTTGTTAAGCATTGCTTTCAGGGAATAAATTTTTGTATCGGAAACCTTAAACCAGCTGCACACACGTAAAAACAAAAATTCTTTGCTACATGCTGTTTGACTTCATGAGCAAACGCCAATATGGCTGGAAATTTTGCATCTTTGAAAACTGAGGTAATACAGTGATGCCATTTTTGACACATAATCCAATAAAGAAGCTAGTGTATAATCAAAATGGGCCAGAAATAGTTTATTAAAGAACTTCGTATAAGCCTGGTAGAACAGTTTCACCATTTTTCTTTGATCCTGTACAAAAGACTACAGTTCTCTTTGATCTAAAGTTCAAGCTAATAATCAAGAAAAACTTCCTTGTACCTTTCTCATTTTAAAATAAGCACTTAACTTTCTTCTGTAAGTATACGAGTGGTTTTCAATGAAATGAAAAACTCCAGCTAATAGATGACCTATTCATATGTTGTCACAGCTATGGCATATGTTGATCTCATGTCCTGCAAGATTATGAAGTAAGTGTTTGCACAAAATCTGTCGGACTAAAAACTTTTAAGGTTGTTTTTGGCAAAATTTTTCAGAAATTAATATACTGTCTCTTCACCGTTTTAAAGTAACTAAGATGAAGTTTATAAACTTAAAATGATCTTTCATTTGCTTAGATTTTGCTCTTTAAGAAAGTGTTTTGTAAACACGATAACTAACATCTAAAAACGCTTTGATGAAATCAGCATTTTTAAATTTCATGTTTAAAACCAATTGCAATAAACACAAACGAAAAAAAATCTTGCCCCACAGGGCATTTCATTTGGTTTCAGGTGATGACCTAGCAAAGTGCAAGTGCGCCATATTGTTTATATTATTTCCTGTCTCGACTGTTTTTACTGTATTGGATTTAGTTCAACATTATGCATTACTGAATGTCAATGATTTTTATATGAAATTGTGTTTATTAAAACATTCTCTTAAACATTTACATGGTTATTTTTCCTTTTAGGACGAAAACATTATGATGCGGATGTTTTACGTATCAGAACTTGGTTTACCTGTTCGTGTAAGCATCTGATTTCAATCACTTGGAGACAAGATGGCAAAAATCTGATCTTGTTTATAGAGAAGGATTTACGGAGAAACGGGCCTTATAGGCTATTAGCTTTTGAGGCTCCACCAGATGGGACCTTTATTTGGTCGTTTGTCTGAAAACCGGAAAAGCATGCTCTCACTTACGCCTAGTTCTCCCAAAAATATATCTTTTCTGATGCCGACTTTGGTAGCACTGCTGCTTTAGATCTCTGACAATATAAAAATTTTCCTATATTTCCCTTAAGAACAATTGATAATGCAATCCTCACTTGAAATTTATGTCTTTCGCATAGTTCAGAAGCTTTCTTCCTTAAATTTCTGTGATATTAGCGGTTTTTGTATATTTATTTTATGACATTTATATTTCCATAAGGAAGCTTGTTGCCACCCTCAAAAATTTCCTCTATTGTGAACCTGATTACTACTGCAGGTTACATCAACCCATTTATTATAGCAACTGCACATTTTATGGACCAGTCATGCACAGTCCTTTCAGTGGTCACAGGTTTATTTAAGGCATTTCAGGTTGTCATTTCCCAAGCAATACAAATGTAGTTTTTGGGTCTCTGTAGGTTGAAGGTGAACAATATGAAACCAAGTTTTGCGTAGCAAAGTGTTTTCGAAAGACCCTAAGCTAACGATGAAGCAGTGTTTCTTAAGATTTTTTGGGCCATGGGTCGCATAAAATAAAAGTGCATGTCAGACTACAGCTGTGTTGCGATTAAGTTCAATACTGGCCCAAATGGGGGGATAAAAACTATAGCGGACTTTTGTTACGGGGCACTTGTTTCTTGTTACGGACCACCTAAAACACATTCCATGGCCCCTAAGCGGTTCACAGACCCCAGGTTAAGAAACCCTGCCATAAAGGAAGCCAAGCATAGGCACATATGTTTTTCAAGTTACACTGTGGAAAAGCTGTTCTACAGTAGCTGATTTAACTAACATCTAAACTTCAACATGCAAGCTCTGTGGTCTTAGCAATCCTTTCGGAAACAGGCGAACTTAGACCCGTAACACATTTGCTGAATATTGATAACCAAGTCTCATATATTTCAGGAACAGTGGAATTGACTAATTGTTTACTGCTATAGAGACCTTGCTGATGCAGTGACTGGGATTGAATATTTCAAATATAATTCAATATTACATGTTTAACGAATGAAACCAAACACTACGAAATTGGGCGGATAAAATTGCGGGTAAATTAAATAACATAATTTTTTAAAGTTCAAAAACTCTGCATTTTCTATAAAACACTCCAGTACGATATGGTATACTCGAAGCCTTTTCGTGAAGAACTTTTGACATCGTTACCACACGCAGGTAGCACTCAAAAGCACAAAAGCATGTGTATCCATGAGACAGAGGGAAAAAAATAATTATCTGCATCAGCTAATGAAAACTTTGTTGTCACCAACATATCAAATAGATTACAGTCGATCAGAAAGGTTTTTTTCGTGCTTTGAAGCAAGCAAAATAATACGTTTTTCGTACTTTAGGACGGCCGTAGCATCAGATTCTGTACACAGAATTCTGCAGTGTTTGCGAAAGTTATCACAGAAAAATCCTCATTGAATTTTTGTTTTGTTCAAATTCTTTTTCTTTCTTTATCATTCTTTTCTTATGATCACATACCAAGGGCTTGCATATCTCTCACGCTCAGTCGCGTCCCTGGCTTCAATCCTTTCAAAAGGCAGTTTCTTACTTGATATTCAAATTTCCACTGAAAAAACGCTAAAGAATGACCTACAGTCAGCATGACCTATAGCCAATGGCGTAAGTGCCGAGGGCAGGGGCGGGCCGCCCACCTGGCAAGCTAAATGTAAAAACTGGGCCCCCATTAGCTGACATTTTGAAAATTAGTATATTTTTTTGGTTTTCAGTAGGTTGTTGTTTTTCGCGTTTTTCTGGGTGTTTCGTGTTTTTAGCTAGTATGCACATCCACGACACCAGGATTCACTATCATTTTCTAACTTTTTTCTAAGTGTTGGCTAGTGCCCCACCTACGCTGAGCTTTTTCCCCTGGCTCAAGCGTATAGTAACGCCACTGCCTACAGCCATTGCAAAAAACGCCGATGTATTGCTTGTTCACCGTACGAGCCAGTTCTTTCAATCCACTGCTTGGCCGCACTATAGGTCTCGGGGCAGGTGTTAAGCAGACATTTGATTGTCTCCTCATCCAGAACCGTCAGGCAGTGCAGTCCAGCGGAAGGTCGATGGATTGGACATTGGAGGACAACGTGGTCGACGGTCTGTTCTTCTGCACTACACTCATAAGGCCATACCCAATTTGTGTAAGCAGGAACGGAAACACCCGACACCAGTTTGGAGACGGTTAAACCGGACCCACGCTGTTCTTGACAGGGTCGTGCAATAAGGGTGGGTGCCGATGTCGGGGATGACGGCTAAGGAGTCTCGTAGTGTTCTCCAGCCACTCCGCATTTGATTGGTGGCTCGCCCTAAGCACCGCACTTTGTTATTGTCGGCAGAAGAACTGATAAGAGCTGTTGTGCGGCGGGTATAAATGGGTGTCTCGATTTGAGACGCCATGCGTTCCCACCCGGTGAACGGGTGAGAGTTGAGTGGAGCAGATGTCCGGAATCCATAGCACGGCGTGCTGGAAACAGTGTGGCTCCTTTGAGACGAAGCTCAGCAGGTTGTATGCCCACGAGGATAAGAAAATTATCCGTTGATGTAGGACACTGGTATCTACTCACAGTTCGCAAGGCGTTGTTGATTACTTGATGACAGAGTCAATAAGGCGGGTGTGAGCACTGAGGCACTAGGCAGGAGTGCAGTACTCTACTGTTGAATGGACCAGTGATAAGGTGGCTGTTCGCAACGTTGTTGCCCCAAAACCCCAGCCAAAGCCAGCACACCGCCTCTTGAGTGCGACATGTGATGTCAGTTTTTTGCCAAGGGACTCGAAGTGTCGGCGATACGTGAGCGTCCTGTACAACGTTGCTCCGGGGTATTTTGTGTCGGCTTTGTTGTAGTTGAACAGAAGCCTACTGCTAGTGTTCTATTGCACAGCACACCCTATTTATCTAACAACTCCACCAGAAAGAATCCAGACGTTTGCCCTTCGTGGGTGATCATGTCAATTGTGAAGTTTATGCTTCAGTACAATTTCGCAACTTTTTGAACTCGAAACATGACAAAATATTATTTGTACGCCTGTTCCCAATTTCAGCACATACACGAACACTTTGCGGGGTGCTCGAAAGAGCTCCAATATAAAGTTCGTGTTGCTTGAAGTAACCCCACTACGACTATGATAAAGTTTGCCTGCGCAAAATACAGTTCTTTGCGATACTGCTGTGTTTTTCATCAGCGCCGTTACTAGCTGCGATCCAAAAGTTCTGTTTCCGCAGGTTTCAACTTTCCACGCATGCGTTGCAGATTACTCGGAACACTTTTGCCATCGACAGAAGATTACGTAGAAGATGGTCTGATATTTTAAGATTGAAAGATTTGATTCCAACATCCTAGCTTCTCACGCTGTCAAGAGACAAGGTATGAGACTTAATATCTCACACGTTCAGACGGGGATAAGATTACCTTTTGCATCGAGACTAGCTCTGCAATGAAAAAACTATGAGCGATTACCCCAACTAAACGACACAAATATTGCTTGAGACATTGGCAAGCAGTGTTTGGCAAATCAACAAAGCCATTGTTTAGTATTGACCAGTGCAAAAGTCTCTACATATTGAAACAGGCTTGCTAGCAACCATGGCACAGGTTTTAATGTTGTTTTCGCTATACAAATATCGTAAATATTTGTTTTCATTCCGTGTTGTCTTAGAGCAGGAATCATCAACCTTTTCGAAACTGAGAACTACTTCTTAAGTACGCATTAACGCGAAGGACTGTCAGTTTGATGCATACTTCTGTAAAAAATTTGTTCAGTTTACCTTTAATTATGTTATTAATAAAAATAAATAATGGTATTCATATGTGTAAAGACTCTGATGATGTCAATGCTATTTTTATGTCAGGCCCGTGAACATCCCACCTGGTCCTTGCGGGTCAGCTAAGTGTCCGTGAGCACTATAATGGTGACCCCCGTGCAGAGAGAACCATACGTTTCAAAACATTTATTTAAAGTTATGCTCCTCTCTTCTTAGTTTCGTCTACCGTTAAATCTCAGACAAGAGCAAATCGATATACCATCGTAGAAATAGCGGACCAAGAGAGTACTGTATGGTAACTGGTTAAAACGTTGCCAGATCATGGCTAGATTGCGCTCACGGTCACAAAATCAAAGAATGCACGCTTGGATTTTAAATCATAACAATAGGACTACATTTTGATGCAAAGGTATGACGTGCAGTAGAAAAAAACATGAAAGATTTTGTACCAGTCCTGATGCAACTTCAAAACAAATCATAGCGAGAGTTGGGCGGAACTAAAAGTTGTCTCTGTTTGAATATAATCAATACGCATTCATGTAGGAGAAAATTAATTTTACCATGTAAACAGTAGCGTATAACAGCCTGTCGGCAAGTTTTGTACACCCTGCACTTATCAATGGCACACCGTGGAACAGCACTGATTTGTCTGTCTGACAAGAGCATGCGGTTTTGCTACGGTACGGTGTACTTCGCTATGGTAGGCCTATTGAGAACAAAACTTCAGAATTGTGATTTGTTGTAATGTTACGCTTTTGTTTCGTTATATATTCATAGTTTGCGCGTATTCCTATTTTTTTTCTTAAATTTATTAGATCTACATGCCGTAAAGTGGTAAAGACTGTGTTGTTTGATTTTCTCCTTACATCTTAGCGTATTGGTGCTGTGGCAACGCACCCAACAAGAAGAAGCTCTTAGCAATACGATACACAGAAACAACAATCGCCGCAGATAACTGTAATGAACGCTGAGCAAGAAGATAAGAAAAGTTAGAGGATAGACAAAGCCTTCCAGGATAACAGGGGCTTTAACCTTCAAAACTGTTGGAAAAGAAGCACTGTCTTGCTATGTTTTGTTAGACTAAACATTCCCGCAACACATCCAGATTACCCCACTTATGATACTAGCTGCACAAAAGTGTATCAGATTTTTGAAAAGTCATGCAACACAAGAAATTTAATCAAGCGATTTAATCACTACATAGGGTATTAAATCCATTTAAGAACGCTTTCGAACTAATTGATCTTAATACTCCAGCGATGTGCGATATGACTGTTGAGGATATGTCTTAAAAATGCGGTTACTTTAAACACTACTAATTACTCTGATGAACCTTTATCAAAATTTGGCATGAAACAGCATTTTAAAATGAAACATTGCACAAATCGCATTTTATTGTAATTTCTGCGAAAGGTGCTAATTTTACCCAAAAAAGCTGTCATTTTAATTGGTGAAGAAAAAAATGCAATGGCAAATGTATCCTTTAGCAGTCACAGGGAACATATCGTGAATTAAGCGATTTAGAAGCATGCTACATTGTATAAGGATAAATTACTTCCCCAAAACCAGCCGAATGTTCCAAGAGAAAATCCTTGCTTTCAGAAGTTACAACCACTCAAGCTTTTTATGCTCTTATGTACCCAGCAGAAGTTATGAACGCCCTACATCTGCTTGCAATCACGAATTTGTCGGAACAGCAAGAAAAAGTTGTATTTTTTAAAGCAGTAGTCCAACCCTGAGCATCCATTTACTGTTTACGCTAATTGATATTATAAACACAACCTTGCTCATCGCTGCTCACAGAAAAAATTGTTCACTCGTTCTCAGACCTAAGCGCATGATTTCACTTTCCTGAAAGTTTCCGGTTTGTGTTGCGATACCGCAAGCAGTTGTGCAGCAAGTGGTCAACCGTTTCATAAAACAATATGGTGGTGCAACTGTGGAAATAGAACCCAAATTTGCAATGCACTGATGATGATAACAGGAGTTATCGAAACGTATGCAATATGTCGTTTTCTTTGGTCGTGATTTTCATTACAAGGCTATTTAGCACTTCCGCTTTTCGTGTACCAAAGGACCGAAGGAAATGCTGAAATTCATCGATAAGTATAATGGATCAAGTGCTTATGATGTCTGCATCTTATCCTTTTACAACGTCATCACCAGTGTCATCCAATGAATCATTTTTGCTTGCTCAGAACAAACTTTTGAAAGATGTTTTCTTTGAATATTAAGCAGCAAAAGAGAATTATAATTTTGTGAAGTATTTGATACCTACCACTATTATTTCTAGTTGATCATTTGTAAAATCAACTAACCTAAGTAATATTTTAATCCACGTGAAACAGAAATTGAAAAAAAACTTAAAGGAAACAAGGTGGGAAGTGCTATCTCTATCAAAAGACATCGCAACAAGGTGACTTGAATGTTTCTCGTGAACCACTCGCTCAAAGCAACCAAATTTTATGTTCAATCAATCGGCGCTTTGCTAAAAACAGTTCGCAATTGTCTGTCGACTTTTCTGGAAAATATATCCAGCAACTCCAACATGCTACAGAAACTGTGAAAACCTCTGTCAAAAAGGTTAATTGCAGTATTTCCGCTTTTCGCAGCTTCAACGTTTTTATTTGCATTCATTCATGCGTATATTAGCTAATGATGCATGGTCCGTGTCACAAGGGTGGATGACGTGCACAAGAGCTCAAAATTACTGAAAAGCGCGAGGGAGACTATAGTGGACTTGTCCAGCAGGCAGTGCGAAAAAAACAAATATCGAAACAACGCACCAGCCATTACTGAAAACTCTCGTGACACAGACGCCTTTCACATTAGGGGGTAAAGATGATAGGCTAGCAAAAAGATTAGATGTTCGCAATGAACAGATGAAAAAGTTAGATGATGACGAAAATTGCTGAAATAATGCTCAAAATTGCTTCTTTCTGATTAAGACAAAAGATGACATAACGAAATTGGTAAGCTGATGCTGACGAACTGTTGCGCTGTTGGCAGTGTAGCCTAACGCTCATTTTCAAAGATTGGGAGTCATAACCACTTTGGATTTGATCAGCTTAAATTCTATGGACAATTTTGCTGTTTAAACTAATCGCAAATGCATTCAAGTCTTATAACAAGTTTTTCATGTCAAGATATTTGCTGTTTGAAATTTCAAAACCATCAAAGCATCAGAAAATTTTTTCAATCTACTCAGTGCTCTGCAACATAAATGATGACGTCATCACCAATGCACAAAGATTACTTAAGATGAAAAAAATTTACAAATGAACAAACGATGTGAAATTCAAAACCAAACGCCTTTCTTTGCTTAAACTTGGAATTCAGGTTTGCGAACACAGTGAGTTTTGGTCTAAAACGTATGCCGGTACTCAAATAACATTTCAACAAAGCCCATGCTACCAGGGTTGCGAAGTTGGAGGTAAAATATCCGACTCCGTCTCCAACCTTTCCAAAACTTCCGACTCCGACTCCCGACGCCAACTCCTTAAACATGAAGAGAATGAAATTCGGCTGGATGGAAATCGTGGTGGAAATCGTGGTGCACAGCAAGAAACCTCTGTTTCAACAAAAGTTTAAAAAGAAATTGTACCATTTCAACAAGAATTCCCATTTTAGGAGTGTGATGTAAAAAATGATCCAACTGGACATCCTGAGTTGGAGTCGGACAAAAAATCCGACTCCGACTCCCAGTGCTGTCAGAAATCCGACTCCATGCAAAAACCTCCGACTCCTAACGACTCGACTGCGCAACCCTGCATGCTACTGCAACGAATCAGTTTTTTTAAGAATTTTAAACCAGCGTGGTAACCTCACTTTGGTTTTGAAATGTGGTAACCCCTTTTAAGAACCGCAAAACCGCCATGCTGACTGTGGTTTTGTCCAGTTATAACTTGCCGACAGATAGAGCTGGAGAGCTGTTCAAACCCTCTGCAGAAGCAGAAAGCCTCCTATAGGTTCTATTTAAAAATAACTGGGCACGTTTGGGTTTGAACTTTTTTGTGCGACGTCACCAGTGGGGTAGGTTAGGGGATTTTTGGATGATGTAATCAGAGCCTGAGAAAAAATTTCAAGTGGTAATTCACTGGTTTATTCTTTCAAACTAAACTAGGCGAAAATTCGCAACTTTAAAGCCCTTGATTGGCCATTCAGCGTTATTGGTTGGAAAGTTAGAGCGAAAAAGCGATATTTTTGGCAAAATTCCAAATACTTAGATTTTGCCAAAAATGTCGAATTTTGGCCGTAACTAAGACAACACTCACCTAGAAAAATTGCCACCTGAACAACTATCACCTGGTCCTAGGATAATGCTTTTTTGCACATCACATACGAGCTGTCAATGTCAGTTTGCACTTGCGCCACGTGCAGAATTTCTCGGCTGCGCGGCGGTTGGGAATTACTGCGCTACGGTGTTATTGCTTCAACACAGCGCAGCAAAAGTGAATCGCAGCATTGCTATTGCTGCCGTATGCAATTCATAAATCAAACGTTAAGGTAAAGGAATGCGTAGAACTTACAGTAAAATGCACGGGTTTGATGACTGCGTTGAATAAATTTACCGCAAGTAAATGGGTTTGACGAGTACGTGGAATAAATACGATGCAATTTAATGCGTATGAGAGAATCGTGCTGTGAAAAAACTGGAAAGACATAAAAAATAAGGTTTGCACTGATTTAACAATGTTTATGAAGATGTAGGGACATCGATACGACATATTCCACCCAAAAGTGTTAAAGTTGAAGTGGTTTTTATTTGTTGTACACATTTGTCATTTCAAACTTTTGACTTGCAAGCAGCACCTTGCAAAGTTCAAATGGCTTTGTTGGCAGCAATTAGCGTAAAGAATGCAATATGTCATAGATGATAGTTGTCCGAGGTGGCAGCTGTCCGAGTGACAGTTATCCAGGGTGGCGATTGAACGAGGTGGCAATTGTCGTAGGTAACAGTTGTCCTGGGTTGCAATTGTTCTGGATGGCAGTTGTCCTAGGTGACAGATGTCCAGGTGGCTGTTGTCCAGTACCAGTTGTCTGGGTGGCAGTTGTCCAGTACCAGTTGTCTGGGTGGCAGTTGTCCAGGTGGCTGTAGCCCTAAACCTTCCATCACTACCTAACGCTAACTAACCTGAACAGTGATGTGCAGGCTCTCAACACTCCAACACAAGAGTGATTTAAGTAAGAAGTAACGGTGTCACTTGCTCTGCGACTCAGACGAGGCTATAGAAATGTCACTCACCCTTAGCGATTCTTCCACATTATTTTTGAAACTTATCATGGTTTGAAACTTATCATCTTCTTTAGGCGGTGTTAATGTTCAAGGAAATGAAACAGCACCAGCGAGCCTTGATGGAAAGAAAACAAGAAATCCAGTAAACGTGCAGTGCGCAGCTGAAACTTTCGGTGCACACTTTGGTGCACTTAGAACTACCAATGAAACGGTGCACAGCCTCTTGACGACCAACTGGTTCTTAATTTGAGCTGCCACAGTGAATGAAAAGACTCACCAATGACAATTGGACAATGATGAGGTAGGATGCTGATGTTTTGTTAACACTGTGGTCAGCAAAATGTGAACGACCTTTTTTATCTTCACTTAATTTACATATGAAATTCCTGCATTTCAATATTTTTTCAGACGACACTAAAAATGTGGTCGCAAATAACTGAGATAACCTGTTACAAAAAACGGTTCTCACCCCATGAATAACCTACCTGTACAGTGTACACCTATTAGCACGACATATTTTTCACGCGTGAAAATGAAAATTAGTTGTGATGAGCTACAGATAATAAAGCTCCAGTGCACACCGAAAAACTATCCATACTGTTCAGCGAGTACACTTGTCGCATGAATCAAGCAGCTGTTTGTCAATGGGCGTCACGCATGTCTTTCGGTGTGAATTATAACAAATATTACCATCAATAAAAGAGAAAACGTGTCTGTATAGAACAATATTGCTTTTTTTTAATCAGCTCCGTGCAAAAATAATGTCGCTCTTCCCTCCCCAGCTTCAACAAAAATCGTGCAATGGAGCTTGTCTCCTAATAACAACCTTTAAAAATACATCAGGAAAGCATTCTACGAGCAGGAAATATTTCAAGATGGTAAAATGTGCTGCGTTCGCATCGCTTCTCAATCTGTTTCTACATTCAGCTGCTGTCGCTTCCTCATCCATCAACCACAATCCTTAGAGCTGCAGCAGGAAATGTGGCAAAGCACAGTGTAGCAAGAATCGTAGGTACCTCGCTAACCACAACCGTCTGTTTTCTTCAGCACCAACCAACAAGGTTGAGTCAGTCTCCAGGTTTTTGTAATTGAAGAGGATAAACATGTTACGAAGAGGGCACGTTATAAATGAAATCTACCGCCAGTAGCGAAAACAAATTTTTATCAAGGGCAAATAAACTTTATAGGCACAAGCGACGTTTTCTTAGACTCCTCTTGAGCTTTCCGCGAAAAACACGTTCTGTGACTCTATCATGATACTGTAAACGTGGAAAGATGTAATTTCAACTCTCACGGTCTCATTGCGATTGACTGTAGCTAACTCAGCTCTACTAGACAGATGACCTGCACAACGCTTCTTAGGATTCTTGCACACAAGCCACAGAGCGAATCAGTTTATGTTGTGTGCCTGAGTTGTGGTGCGTAACCCAACTGGTACCTCCTTTCCGCCTTAATATTGCATGTTCGTGGGAGTTAGCGATAAGCCACACCGTGTATAACACGCTGCTTTCAGCTACATAACGCAAAGATCAGAGGTACATAATACGATGAAGTTGATCAGACAGGATATTATTGCGTTCAGCATATGCTGTCGATGAAAACAGCGATTTTGGACTGCGCACGGCCAACGTCCGTCAATTCAAATGATCTCACTCGCGCTGAAAATCTACACGTGTGAATGACAATGACATCCTGTACGAGCGATTTCCGGTTTGCTTATGGAAGAACAATTAGTGATCTAAATTCAGGTCACAGCTCATGCAACCATCTCATCGGCCACCAGGACCATACGAACTCTAGTTTTCGTGTTGCATGCCAACAAAAACGACCAGTATGAGACCTGCACACCTACATGGGGACCGAGTAAATTTAACAGTAGCATACATTGCAGCATGCGTGTTTCAATCTGTACCTAAAGTTCATGTTTGATGCATCTCTAGAGCTAAACCCACTACATGCCTACGTACGTCGGTACAGGCATGCTGTTTTCATGTCTCATCCAGAACGCGTACTTCGGTCTTGAGTTTATGCAGTGTGCCGAGGTCGTCGTAAGACAATCTTTCACAGAGGCGTGATCTGCCCAGATTTTAAGCTAAGACAACCTCTGTAGTTAACACCGCACGCTGAATCGACTAACCTGTTCTGCGTCTGTCGCCACCGAACGCAAACATTCAGCCTTGTGAGTTGCGACAGATGCTGGTTACGAACATCTGCTGTTTGAACACGCCACATGAACATAATCGTTCTCATCGTGAGCAGCACAACCTCAGAAGGTTGTTCTACAAGGTTGTTCTACTTGTTCTAGAAGGTTGTTCTAGAAGGCCAAGAAGGTTGTTCTACATCACATGCAACAGGCCGGCGCCATGGAGTTTCTTCACCATCATGAAATGCTTCTGCACAACTTGTGAAGCTTTGTACACCACAGCGCGCATGGCTTTTCAAGCGGCTGGCTTTTGCAGAAGTGGGAGAATTGACCTCCTCTTGGCACAAAAATATGAATTGCTACAGAGCAACAGTCGTCTGCTTGGATGCGAAAGGAAG
>JGI24021J15306_10000834_pt1 | contig 26991 bp, 17 predicted proteins | sample Ectturendosymbi1_FD_15306 | JGI IMG/M metagenome (IMG submission 15306) | reverse complement strand
TGGCGCCATCTACCTGCCGCCACAAATGGCTTGAGACTCGATTCCCATCGTGACTAGATAAATATGACTCGTCGCCATCACTGACAAGAAGGAATACTATTTTCAAAATTCATAGTTGTGTTGTGACAATCGGGAAAATAAAACTTGAGTCCACTCCTGCAGTATAAAGCATAACGGTTTCATTACAGAATTGGTAAAGGTTTGATTAGATAATTCTAGCCCTATCGTGGTTTGTTAATTGCTGTTTGTGAAATGTGCTTGATTAACTTTTTACCATTTTTGACTTAAGATTTCTGGGCTCACTTTTTGTGCGACTTAATTTCTTTCGACAGGTTGCTCCTTAGCCCCGCAAGCGGTGGCAAGCATCTTTTGCCCAAAGGTCAAGAGACAATTGTTACCATAGAAACCCGATCCGCTTCCTATGTTACGTTTGCCAGTATGCTGGAACACCAGCCACCGCGTTGGGTTTACTCAATTGCTGTACGCAATTAAGTCAATTTTGGTTGCGTTGCCAATGGGGTTCTTAATATTGACTTGGAAATATTTCGAACTTTCTCCAAATACCTCATGGAAAAACTGGAACGACGTATTGATTTGAAGGCCAATTATCACGTCTGTGTATTTATGCTATTGATTTAATGTCTGCATTGATTGTAGGCTTACTGTGATTGTGATACATCTTGTTCCCGCGCGTTAGACGGGGTTTAAGTGCCTGAATCTTTTTAATCCTCAACAGAGTAATAATAAGAAAAGGAAAAATTTTGTATTTCGAAAATTAATTCATAATTGTGTTTTTTGCTCTTTTTGTTGTTCTGATTTGATTCTGATTGGGATTACACTCAGTAGCATGATATAATACCAGAGCTTACTTGAATAGGCCTATAGCCTGAATTAATTTCAGACATAAAACTAATGGTCTAAAAACTAAGTTAAAGCCTTTTACATTGAATGTAAACTTCAAAATTTGTATATGAAACAGAAATCTTGTAAAACTTTTAAGATCTAGGCTACCCAGATTTCATTTGTTCATTTTCGCATCTGCTGTAAGTAACTCTGGGTAGGGTTGCGGGGTCAGCAAACGAAACACAGACGAAACCTGAATACCTCATGATTTTTAGCAATCCCTGATAGTTCTCCTGGCTTCAGAATAAACTACAGTCAGTGTTTTAACTGCTGAGGCTCTCTTGCTATTGCCTTCGTATTTTGGCATTAATTTGTGATTGTGCGAATTACTAAACTTAGGGTTAGTTAAATAGCTGGCTGGCCAACAAACCAATCTTTAGTCTGTCTCAGTTCTTTGTAGATCTGAAAATTCCTGGCATTCTGTTTGGTACCCTGTTTTCATATGCATGAACAATTGTGTTCATTGTCTTGCATATCTCAAACCCATGTGAAATTTGTCTTCATTTTAATGTCATTGCAAATAAAAACTAAAAAAACATTAAAAGAAAAGGGAAAGGTTTTGAGGAATGCTAAACTACATGACATGGTCATCACTTTTTTCAATGTTCCAGTGTTTTTTGTCTGTACTTGAGTTGAACACATGGATTGTACATGCCAATGAATTTAACTCAAGTAAGCTTGAAATTCCTGTTTTTAAACCCTAAAATACATGTCAAAGACCTGACATTGGTTAAATCACTAGTTATTTTTTAGAAGAATGCAATGCAAGAATCTTTACTGAGTTTAAGAATGTAGTGGACAATGGAATTTACATTTTATGAAAAGGTTAAACAGTTTGATTCTGCTATGAATAGGTCACCGCTTTAAGTGCTGAAAATAACAAAACAATTTGAAAATTGTTTTTAGGCAAGTTATTCTCACTTTACTGAGTGACAACCTTTTTTGTGTTCTTTTATGGAATTTCCTACTAAAATGTTAGTTGACATGTACTGAACTACAAGCAGGAAATATTTATGCCTCAGTTTAGGTTTCAGTGTAAATTTACATCAGCGTGTGCTGGGATATATATATATATATATATGAGGTATTTTTTAAATTTATTGTAGGATTTAGTTTTGACAAAAGTTTTGCAGTTTTTATTAAAATTATTAAGCAGATCAATTGATACCCATAATGTTTTGCAGAATGTAAGAAACAGGTTTAAGTTTGTGTTTTAAAGTTTTCTTGAAACTGTAAAATGGGGTGTTTTCCTTCCAAAGGAGATGCTGGTAAGAATTATGAATACCCTTTGTTGTTTCCATAAAAGAAGGTCTTTAATTATAACTTATGTCTTTTTAGGTCCAGCGCCAAAAGTTGTCAATGTCAAGTAAGTCAAATTGCAATGGTTTAATAAACGTTACTGTTTTTTATTTTTGTTTATACTTAAGATTTCTTGACTGCCTGTGGGCATGGTTTGCGGTGTTTTGCAAGAATATATTTCTGTTTGTACCAAGCAAATGTTATGCCAAGGTAGTGCTCATATGGAACATTTGACCTATATTTGCATTAACCAAATTTAATAAGTTGTGCATCATTTCAGTACACTGTTCTTCATACATGTATGTATAGTTTATGCATATGGCATAAAATCTATGAAAGAATATTTTAATTGTCAATTTCATTTTGTTCTGCTTTTCAGCTACATTGTTATCTTAAATCCACAGTCAGTATATTTGTTTTAATTCTGCTGTGACTTGTAATATTAGCATTTATTTAAGGAATTTTGATGTTTCCCGGTATGGTGTGAGTCATGTTGTACAAAAAGAATGTCTATTTATATGAATTTAACCACTTGAAATGATTTTTTATTTTTAGTTTTCTACTTAATAGGAACATGACACATCTTGGCATGTTTAAATATCATGATAAATTTTAAATTTGAATAACAGCTCAGGATACTACTCAGTAGGTAAAATATATATGATGTGAACATTGTGCGATGTCTGATTCTTTGTTGTGGCAAGTATCATTTTGATAGATACTGTAGTGAAAAATGCTTTGGATGAATTATTAACATGGGTAGAATGTTTTTATAGTTCTATATTACTTCTTTCACAGCCTAATGTGAGTGATAATTTTTTTTTCAATTCTGTTGGCATAATGGCATAGTATGACATTCAAAACAGCAACTAATGCATTGAAATAACTAGTGAAAGCCTTCAGGGATTATAAATTATATAAAGTTTCAAAATAATGATGACCAGCTTCTAACACAACGAGTTGTCATGTTTACTCATTAGAGTTGTTAAAATCATTCTCCTTTAATTCTTTTTTTTCCAATGAAATGCAAGACACTAATCATTTTGGCAACTTAGCAAATTGAAATCAATAATTCTTGATAGCATTTTATTGGTTAATTGGTCTCATGATTTTGCAGAGCAGAGAACTTTCAAGTATTTTGATTTGTAATGATGATAGATCTATAATAGAATTACTGGCACAGAGCCTGTAGGAACTATTTTAAATAATGACAGTATTTATGCATATCTTTCTAGCAGAGCTAAAAGTATAAAAATATGAAAAACAGCTACTGCATTAGAACTACAAAAGCATGGTAGTCACAACATATTTCAAGGTATTTCAGTATGTTCTAAACATGCAAATTCACTGAAAAACATAACATTTGTGAGCTTGATGCTGCAGATTGACATTAAAACTACTGTTTGCGATGTAACATCCAGGTGACCTATTTTCCTTCAGCAGTACAGAATTATGAGTTGGTTTCCAACTGTGGTTAGGTAGTGGAAATTCTATTTTGTGTGTTGCTAGCTTTAATGTTGGGGGAGCACCAAAACTGCCAGGGTGATTGAACAATTCTTGAACCTCTGATACATGTTTGGTTATGTTCATGCACGTGCTGTCTCAGTCAAAGATACTATCTGGCTGTGTTGTTAGAAATGTTTCTCACTATTACAGTGTGTATGGGATTTTAATATTTGTCAATTTTTGTACCAACTGCATAACATCCCATAATTTATGGCAAATCAGATCATCAAAGTCAGTCGTCAAGATTGGATCAAACTTTCCAGACTTGTCCAAGCACAACAACCATATGGCAAGATGTCTCACTCGTGACATGTATGAAAAACTTAGCAAGAAAACAACTCCTGGTGGTGTGACACTGGATCAGTGCATACAGACTGGTACATTTAATTCATACTTATTTTTACTTGACGTTTGCGAGTAGTTAGTTTTTGTTACTTTGCATATACTAAGCAGCACTTTGAAAATCGCTAACATTTATAAACTTGGAAGCGGATGTTTTTGCAATACATTCATTTTAATGAGACAACGAATGATGCATTTGCCAGTACCTATGTTTTGTTAAGACAAACATAATTTGTTTTCAGTGGTAAAAATAATATCAAGAATTGTTATTTTATAATTATATATGAAATTTCGCTTGACCTTCAAGATTAACTATCAACTTTCTGACTTTAACCCTTTCAGCTACAGTGGCAAACAACTTGGCAATTATGTTAGTTGCTGTCTCAACGTTTTACCATGTAAAACCATGTTCATCAGTTAGCAAAAACATCCCGACAACCAGGTAAAACTGGGAAAACTTGTTTGGTATGCATGACAGCCAATCATAACCTAAGATTTAATGACACAACATGACCAATGTAGGTGACGGCAAAAAAGGAAGCCTAGCATAATGTTTTTCAACCATGAAAAATTTTAAACGAAAATTAAGTGGCACAATCCGTTCACAACACGTTGTGAAGCATTCGGTTGTTACAGATGATAATGTGCTTTATGGTGACGTCATAATCTTTAACAACTGCGTTTTTATGGTTGTTAACATACAGCAGAAATGAAGATGAGCAAAGTTATTCAAAATAATTCAAACGTTTAGCAACCTACAGATGGGCATGTCAATCGTTCTGTCGGTGTGCATCTTCAAAGTTCATGCAGTAGCTTTAATCGTTTTCTTCAGATATCTAGGCTTTTTTTGACCAGTCTCGATTTTTCATGCTTTATTTGAAGCTATACTAATCAGTGAGTGATTGTTATATTCCAGTGGTTCTCAATCGTTTTTAGTAATGTACCTTTTGGTCACTATCTTGTCTATTGAGTACCCCTAGACTGTAATTAATGAGCACAATGTTTAGAAATGTACCTATAATAATTATTGTTCATTTACGTTCAAATTTCATTCAAAATTTGTGTACCCCTTGGAGCACCTTTGTGTACCCCGATGAGTACGTCTCCCCTCATTTGAGAACCACTGCTATAATCGATCGCACAGTATTTTTAGGTGCGCATTTGCATTATAGTTTCCAGAATCACGTTGGTCGTGTTTACGACTAGGCTAGTCTGTTTTGACAAATGTTTGTAATTTCTTTTTTTCGTGTAAAGAAGTACACTGCTTCATCTTTGCTTGCGTTAACTCGTAGGATGTGAAGAAGCGGCTTGCCTGCGCACTTACACACTAGGCTAAAGGAAGCTCCCAGCAGCTTTCGTGCTACTAGGGATGTTATGCTTAGCGCGTCGCATGTAGCAGCCACCGCGCTGCTACAGATGCATTTCGTAAATTTGAGCTAAATTAATCACAAACTAGGCTAGACGAAATCGGGTTAACGTTAAATCCTAAATATGAAAAGACTAAATTAAAGTGAGTTGATTTAAAGCCAATCGCAATGTCGAAACTAAAACATTGACCGTTTGATGCCTTATTAATCCAGATTAAAGCGAAAAATGCAAGACTTCGCAGCTTTGTTTTTGTTTCATTGAACTAGAATGCTGCAAAGATTGAAATCAAGCAGCCAGGCTTTTTTAAGGGTTGAATGAAAGGAAACACTTTTCTGATTGCAATTGCCTCGCGATCATTCTTGATGGCAATTCCACAATGCTTCGAAATGGAGTTGTTTTAGTTTCACCTGAACCCATTCATTTTCTGTTTTTTTCAGGCGTTGACAACCCTGGACACCCGTTCATTATGACAGTTGGTGCCGTTGCTGGCGATGAGGAAAGTTACGAAGTATTTGCTCCTTTGTTTGACAAGATAATCAGCTCAAGACACGGTGGATACGGTAATTTTTTGTGTTTTTTTGCAAAGAAAGACCATTTTGCCTCATTTTCACGAGTTGGATTGAGAAAATATGTGAGAATGTTTTTGAATTTTTTCACCACGCGCAGACAGCGGAGATGATGGCCGACTATTCGCAGCGCGTTGCAGATGCAAAGCGATTCTGTTGAAATCATTTTCTTTTCTTCTCTTTTTGCTTGCATCTAAATCTGCTAAAAGTTTTTGTCAGCTTGTCACATTGGGTTTAAACGTTTTATGCTATAAGCGTGTGATTGGAAAAACAAGTTAAGAAACTTTACATCAGCCGATACACGCAGCCTCTGTCAGCTCTGTGATAGCTTGCTGTGTTCTTTTTTCAAAAATTTCCCGCACTTTTTTGCCTACTTCTCATCATTGCTGCGCAGGCAAAGACCAAAAGCACAGGACTGATCTTAACCCGGCGCACTTGAGCGGAGGCGATGCCCTCGATCCAAACTACGTCCTGTCTTCGAGGGTTCGAACCGGACGGAGCATCGCAGGCTACGGCCTTCCTCCCTGCTGCAACCGAGCTGAGAGAAGAACGGTAACGCGGTTAACAGTCCGAACGCGATGATAAATTCTTTTTCAAGCACAGACTGTATACTGTCGGAGCAAGTCGTGACGTGTTCTCCTTTATTTTGGATGCCCCTCGTATCTTGCAACTTAAAGAATCAGTTGTTGTTGCAGACTTTCAATGCATAATTTTGGTTTCTTTAGCGACCAACGCTGCGTTTGTTGGTACAAAGTAGTTTTGCACTGATCAAATCAAACTTGTTACTTTATTTTTGATTTGACCTTATTACCTGCTTCTGCAAAACTAACGTTTGAATGTTGCATTGATGGCTCTGCTTTCAGATGATGTTGATGCAACCATCAATAAAACATACAGAGGCTCAGCCATGCTGCTGTTTTGTTTCCGCAAATCCAGCTAACGCCTGTAATTTATATTTTTTAATTCTTTTTATGAATCAGAAGGTTCTTTTCACAGTATGTGATTTGCGATTTGCGGCAGGTCGAGAAGATTCTGTCAGACGCGCTGGCTTCTTTAGACGGGCCGTTCAAAGGCCAGTACTACCCCCTTACGGGCATGACGGAGGAAACCCAAGAAAAACTGATCGAGGACCATTTTCTCTTCGACAAACCGGTCTCTCCCCTGCTGCTTGCGTCACGCATGGCCAGAGACTGGCCGGAAAGTAGAGGGATCTGGTAAGTTACCATGGCTAGCCATGGCCTGATCTATTTATTCAGAGCTTGCCAAGGCTTAGAAAAGGAATCGACGATGTTTTCTTTCACTTTTAACCTTGTCTTTCTTCGCTGTGCTTTGCAGTAATTAACCGTTGTGGAGTAAAATTTCATTGAGGCTTTCTTTTTGAACTTCGAACCAGGGAAGTGAACTGAGGTTGTTGAAACGTTTTTTAAGAAACACATTCGAAGTGTGTTTTACGCTCAATGAGAGCAGTCACACACGGATTCTGTATATTTTGCAAACTGTATAACACGTAAATTAAACAAACGGTTTTCCTCACGGTCCAACCAACTTTTTGACATTTTTCTCGATCGATTGTTTGAGGGTTTTACATTTTAAAGTATTCTTAAATTTTGAAAAGATTTAGCTGGTTTGGCTTCAAATCAAAGTTGAATTGCAGTATGCCCTCATTAATGTTGGTTAATGGTCGCATCTCTGTTCTCATTATTTACGGGACTTTTATTCCGATACGCTTTTGCATCAAAGGCACAACCAAGAGAAGAACTTTCTTGTCTGGGTCAACGAAGAGGACCACAGCCGCGTGATTTCAATGGAAAAGGGGGGGAATATGAGGAGGGTTTTTGCCCGTTTCTGCGAAGGTCTAAAAAAGGTTGAGGATGCCATTCGTTCGAAGGGTCATTCATTCATGTGGAACGAACACCTGGGGTTCATTTTAACATGCCCTTCAAATCTTGGCACGGGACTGCGTGCCGGGGTCCACCTCAAGGTTGGTGATCTTGCGATGCAATCTGTGTAAACGACTTCAAAAAATTTACGAAACAAAATTTTTTGATGCGCCTTACGTCACCGTCAAACTTTTTCTGTTTCCATTTGATGTGCTTGTTTTTCGCATATATCGTATATGACTTCTTTCGTACCGGGTCTGCGAAAAGCGTATAAGTGCTGTTCACCGGCATTTTTGCGTTGACTCGCTCGGTGCACAACATTTTCCGGTTGGATCCCTTCTGAAAAATTACTGTGTCAGCTTGGTTTGGTTGATTGTGCAAAGTTTTGCCAACGGGGAAATTAAAATACATGCAAAGCGCTTGCTGTGGTCGCGGCCAATCGATTGAGCTTTGACGAAACAGACGCATAATGACGCCTTGTGTGTCTGCAGCAGTCTGTTTTAGCTGCACACCTGCGTCACCTTCGTTCGAAGAGACCGAGCGTGCATTTAATCTGGTTTGAATCATGCATTTGCGGTGTTGCTGTCTACAGACGGACATCTTGTTGGTGTTTCACACGTAAAGCAAGACGTTTTTCATGTGTACTACTCAGTTTTGATGCGAGCGCAAATCCAAAGTCTCTTGCGCTCACAATGAGCACGTGACATCTTTCCTGTTCGGTCTTTGCGTGAAAAGCTGTTTTCTTTATCCTTCAGCATGGATTTCATTCTCGTGAAACGTGGACATTGGAATGGGGCGTCGCAAGGGAGGGCGGGGCAGGGTACCAAGACCCACTATAACATTTTTAGCAAAAAAGGTTGTTTTCTTAGTTTTAATGGGTAAACTGAATTTTCACTACTTTTTCCCTGGAAAACATCTTTTTCGCTATCCCTGAAAAATCCGCTATTGCCCTCCTCTCTGGAAAAAGTCCTTCCGACGCCCATAGACATTGGCAAAGAATGTGTCCCTACTGCCACTTTTTCCTTTTCCCGAGCCAAACTTTAATACCGTAGTTTCGTTACGGCCCAGGTGCGGGTATTTGAAGCAACAATGTAATAATCCAAGTGCGGGCTCAGACTTGCCACTTCTCAAAGTGAGTGACAACAGTGACCATATTACCAACCTGCAGTATCAACCACACGGTGTTCACAAGGAATAAACCTAGTATTCGGTTACTTTAAAATTTTGTAAGAGATAAAGTTGAATGTGCTGAAAACATCGTTAGTATCCATTTGTTTGCGATGGCATATGAAATCGCTTTAACTTAGTTCCAACCGAAAATGGTTTTTCATTCTAACATTTAGGTTTCAACGGGAAATTGCTTCAAGTTCATGTGAGCTGCTACAATGAAGTCCGTCTTGTGGACTGGAAAGCAGAACCTTTCTCTGTAAAAGCGGATAAAATAGATCGGAATTTTAAAAGCAAATGAGTGATAAATTCAAAGTTCACTTTTTCGACATTGGGTAAATTGAAATTGCACGGACGTTCTTTTTTTCTGATAATGTCCCGATACCTTTTTTCTCAAGTTAATGCCAATAAGTCGCAGTTCTACCAGCACTATTTCAAAGGCTTTTATTGAGAGTTTTACTGTTTATAGATCATAAACGAGTCGTCAGAGTTTGTGTTCCTTTGTAGCGTCCTTTCTTACCAATTTTCAGCTGGGATTCTCACGCTGGTGTAGCTGTATACACATCAGGCTGCGCCGAATGTTCGGCGACTCGTCGCATTAAAACTGGTTTATCTCGTGCATGCTGGCGCGAATGACGGTGATATCAACTTTTTCGCCGGTTGCAGATTCCGCTGATGTCTCAACACCCCAAGTTCAGCGAAACACTCGAAACGCTCCGCTTGCAGAAGCGCGGGACCGGGGGGGTCGACACCGCCTCCACTGATGGGACTTTCGATATTTCGAACTCGGACAGGTACTCGACATGCGTTCCGTGATGATGATGGTGGTGGTGCATTGCTCGTTTGGAAATGCGTGGCTGTTGACAGACGAATACCGAGAAAAATGAAACAAAATGCAATCTGCGCGTAGCCCTGCTAGCAAAAAAGCGATAATTATCGCAGCTATGTGTATAAACGTTTTACTAAATTTTGCAGAAAAATATAATTTTAGGTCATGTCGCTGGCCAGACCATCAAAGCATTACGAGTGACGTGATTACCGTTGCAGATAGAAATGAGTCAAATAATAATCGAAGTTTTAAATACAAAGTAATTTAACTTGTAACATGTTTCCCTTGTCAGCAACGGTACACAAGCATATTTTAACCTGTTGTATCAGTTTTCTTTTACAGTATATACCGTCCATTGCTTTTACTCTATATTGCTGTACAGCAAACGACTGGCATTCCATCAGTGTGCTTCGTCCTAAAAATTGAAACTCCTGGTGGCATTTGACAGTATTTGCTTGGTTTACCTGAACTAAGCTCGTTTATCGTTACGTCCGCAGAGAAGGCCGTAACTTTCCTTTCAACGATTTCCTTTCAGGCTTGGATCGTCTGAAGTCGAACAAGTGCAGTGCGTCATTGATGGAGTAAATCTGCTTATAAAGATGGAGAAGAGGCTTGAAGCAGGCAAGCTTTGCTTTTGTTTTTGATTGATATTTCCATTATTACGCGTTCGGGCGCTTTGTTCATTTTTTTCGTGGCGCAGCCGTTCCGAGTTGAAAACTGGTAATAATATACAGAAGCGCGTTGGCACAATTTCACTTTTTTTCTGACATTTTTCAGGCCAGGATATTGACGATTTGTTGCCTGGCGCCGAGAAAGTGGAAGAAATTGACCCGAACTTCCCGGATCTGTCGCAACACAACAACTGGATGTCGAAATCGCTCACTCCGGCCATTTACCGTCAACTGAAAGACCGCAAGACGTCAAGCGGCTACACTTTGGACATGTGCATACAAACTGGTAAGCGAATGGTCATTTCGTTACACGTCGCGTGACGCAGGAACGCTTGTCGTATACGTTACGTTTCTTGCGCCGCTTGTTTTCATTCGAACACTTCTTGTCTTTCTTCTCTTAGAATTTCAAGTTTCAGGGATTACATCATTTTTCTAACGCTCAGTGTTTTGCCTGAATCACCGCAAGTTGTCGGAAACGTCTCTTCCAGCCCTTCGACATGACCATTTTAGCCGTATTAATCACAAATCGATTTTTCATGCGCATTTTAATCTTTTTCCAGTGACGCCTTGTCGGGCATTACAGCCAGGGGCCTGCCGAGGGGGGTAAGGGGGTACAATGCCCCGGGCTCCGAATCGCTGGAGGGCACCGAAACGACCCAGCAACGTCGCAAATACTTTCTTCAATTCAGCACATTTGATCCCGAAAGACCTTAAGTTTGAACAGGAGGGCGCCAAACTTGTTTCTTGCCCCGGGGCTCCATCTAACCTCGATACGCCCCTGATTACAGCTTAGTACGCCCCTGATTACAGCTTAGTACGCCCCTGATTACAGCTTAGTACGCCCCTGATTACAGCTTACTGTCCGTCATGCGGTATTTCGTCGTTTGCTGTAAATTTGTCCCTTTTCTACTTTATTACTGTTGATGCTGCACCGCTCGCACTTTTGTTTTCCTCTACAGCGTTTGACTTGGGAACTTCCTCGAAAAGTGGAAAAGCTTCTTGTACCCTGTTCGCATGTTGGCGTTGTTGGTGTTTGACTTTTTTCTCAAAACTCGTATGCGACCCACTTTCCAGCCTTGGTTTCGTCGCTTCCGTAACGGTTACGCTTCGCGAAACGTGAATCGAACTCTACCTAACACTGGAATCGTTCAAAAAGTGTTTTTTACTTTCTTCTGCCTGACCGTGCTGAATAGCGCAGTGTGGGAATTCATTTCGAACGACTGACAGGAGTTGTTCAAGTAAATGCACGACTAACCAGTTTGAGTTTGAGGCTAAATTGTTAAATTCCCGAAATTAACTCTGAAGGAGTCGTGTTATATTGTATTGGACTGCGTGGTTCCACGCGAAGTCGCTCAGAATTTGGTGATGATGTCTTCAATTACTTGCACTGTACGTGCGCTGTGTTTATGGGCGGGGTTAGCAGACTAAGGTGGGAGTTGTTAGATTTCCCCCCACCCCGTTTACTGTAGCATGGCTTAAAAAATCAAGGTCATGATACCTTGATCAGGCGGCAGCAATAAAAAGCTATAAACCATATTTGTACGTTAAAACCTTAGAAATATAGTAACTGTGACTGGAATGTGTGGCAAACAAAAAGTAGAGCTCCAATTTTTATGTAAGAGATTGCGAAATCATGGCTTTCACGGGGCTTAAAAGACCAACTTGGACCTGTGAAAGTACTTGAACCCAGAAAGCTCCAAGCGCTGAGTTCTCACTCTGACAGCACATGGACATGAAGCTGTCGTCATTGGCAGCAATCGACCAAACAACAACGCAAACTTTTTCACTCGTAACTACTCCCATCGCCCACCCACCAGAACGACACACTCTTGTGTACATCACCAATCAGGCAACTTAAGGATGTCTCTTCGCAACAGGCGTTGACAACCCTGGCCACCCGTTCATCATGACTGTTGGGCTCGTCGCCGGTGATGAGGAATGCTACTCGACCTTCTCGGAACTATTCGATATCGTCATCAGTGGAAGACACGGGGGGTAAGGTGCTGATGTTCAGGATGATTTTATGCTTTTAGTTTTTGCTGATTCAGGAAGAACGCTTCAAACGGTTTTGCTTCTCGTATGTCAAGGCGCGCTTGCCTCTGCTTGTCTGTAGTCGTTAGACATCATTTGTATTGGAAAAAGAACGTTGCATGTTGCTTTTAGCTTCATTAGACATGTCAGGTTTGCTGTTGCGATGCGTCTACCAAGTCGCAAGGTCTTGGTACAGTCGTCTCGTACAAAGCAATAAGTATAATACAGAATGTTTGGCTTAGGTAATACTGTGCGTTCTTCGATCGACAAGATGGCGTATACACAGAGGAGAAAAAGCTTTCCAAAAATCGTACTTTTATTTTCATCCCGGAATTTGAGAAACCGTCAGCAGTCTGAGTTTTTAACTGGTTGTAGCAAACAGATGTCCTAAAATTGGAAGACGTGTGATGTTTTCGAAACCGCCCGTTTTTTCTCTCTCTTACTGTTCCTTTACCTTGGGTCGTGTCAAATCCGGATGCGCCGGTGGGTTATGCAGAAGCTATCAATCACGCACGTTGAGTCGTGTGATCATGATGGCTTGTCAAAGGTTGCTGCTGGCCGTTCTCGACGAGGACTTTTAAGAGGACTGAAATGCTGGCAGAAGTCACGCTTTGCGAATTCTTAACTTTGCGACTTGCAAAGTGAACTTCATCATGAAATCTTGTTTTTCCCAGGTTTTCTCCTACTTCAAAACACAGAACTGACCTGGACGCCTCGCATCTGAGAGGGGGTNAAAACCTGGACCCGAAATATGTTCTTTCATCTCGAGTTAGAACAGGTACAACTAGGCCCAAATGCTGGCAGCGCCGTTTTGACTTCAGGGCAGGCCGGTCATGCGGGACGTAAGGCGTCGCATGTCAATTCCAGTCGAAAAGGGCTTTGAATCACTCATGAAATTGTTTCAAAAACATGCCCAAATTGCATTTTCAGTGTGATTTGCTATCGTGGCCAGATTTGGATCGATTGCAGGACAGTTCGATTACAATTGCAAACAGTACTCTTTCAAGATTTTCAATTGCATTACAATTACATTTGCAACTAAAACAAAATATCTTAATTGCAATTTTATTTGCAATTGCGTGAAAATGCATGAGTAATTGCATTCAGCTCAATCGCAATCTGCATTTTATCCAACTCTGACCAATACGCAATCCACATCACATGCACAGAACATCCGGGACTATTCGCTGCTGTCTCGGCAAAACTACAACAGGTTGCATTGCAAGTGTTTCACTGTTTTTCATTCTTTATTCAAGCTCTGTAAAGTTGTTGTAAGCAAAATGAAATTGTAATTAGGTTAAAAATTTTAACAAATTACATATACACAGAAACTAAAAGTCTCAAGTAAAGTCATAATTGCTATTACACCAAAATGTGTTACTAGTTACATTCATCTGAATTAAAAGTTGTTACTGATCCAACCCTGATTGTGACCACTGTGGTTTTTATCCTTTACGATCATTTCTATGGCTCTGGGTTTTTAAACAACGCGTAGCATGACTGGTAATTCCTTGACTGTCTTCAGAACAATGGTTGGCAACACGATAGGCTTGTTGAAAGTTTTTTTGTTCCCGATGCGGAAATGTTAATAACTCCCGAACGCTGGCGCGTAAAACAGGTCAGCAACGAACGTCGTCGAAGCGTTCGACACGAATTCACTCAACCGGTTTAATCAGTGTCTTTGAAGCGTTTCTTGATAATAACCACTCTGTCTTGATTGGCATGCCAACAAGCCCTTTGTGGGTTACTGCGAATGAGTGAACGCTGAGCACTATTAGCGCTATTGATCGCCATGCATGAAACGCTATGAAAAATCTGTGCATTTCGTCTGCTTGAAACAAGCCAATCTGCCACTCTGTGCTTACAATATGAGAACAACGCATTTTGCTGTGAAAAACTTCCCATTTAATTGTTTTAACCAGTGTGAGAATTAACCGAAGCGTAACCGTTTCTAAGGCCGAAGCATCCGGGGATTCGCCCTCCCGCCGTGGTGCTCGCGAGGAGAGAGGAAAAAAGTTGAAAAGATCGTCACTGAAGCACTCGGATCGTTGGACGGACATCTACAGGTCGTGGATGTTTGCTTTGTTTTGGCGTTATTGTATTTTTTTACCACACGCAATGCGCTATAAAATCCGTAAAAGTAAATGCTCGCAGTAAGTGGATGAAAATATAGGCAAATTTATAAGTTGGAGACAAGAAAAAACTATGTTTATCTGGTCGACTCCCCCAGTTTTGAAAGTTTGGAGAAAGATCAATTTTCAGAAACCGAATTTAGAAACTGCTGAGACGATTGTCGGTAGAATACAAATTAATATTTTGAGCAGGTTTGTTTTGCTTCTGCTATGCTCCATGACATTTACATAAATAAAATTTAAAGAGAGGACCCGATTGATTGCAGAGAAAAAAACAAGGAAAGTTCAGCATTACAAAAAGAAACTATTAGCAAAAAGCTGCTTCGAAATTTCACAGCAAGGTTCGATATAAGTAAACAAGCCATTAACCTTTTACTTGAAGAAAGTTACTCGCAATATACCAAAGTCCGTACTGCGACCGAAATGATTCTCAAACTGGAAATGTGGAATTTTTTGTTCCACATTAACATCACTTATTTTTTGGAGGATGTCAGTTTGCTGGATCTTTTTTTGGTGCGTGTCTTCCATATTGAAGAAGTCACTGGTTGGAATTGTTTGTGCATGCAAGCGTGGTCTACCGCAAGCTTGCGCCAAGTTATTTGTCCTAAAGGTGATAACAATCTTGTTGCAAGTGCTGATCCAGATGGGGCACTTCGGCGTAGTTGCCTCCNGAAGTTGTCATCGTCCCCGTTTACAGCAAACACGTCTCTCTTTCCAGCGGTTTGCAACGCACTTGCAGCAAGCTGCAAACGTTATAACCCACCGCTCCCAATACACTCCTGAACGCCGATTCTGTATCCTCCACTGACTTGATCTAAATATTTCGAGCCCATCAAAGCGCCAAAACCCGCTTTCATTGGTATTTAAGCAGGCGAGAGGTGTCTGATAGTTCTTAGACAGCTTGTAACGACAATTTGTTATCGAAGCTTTACAGTATTTTCAACTCAGATGAGACCGTTAACCATAGGCCTGTGCTGCCTCGTGCAGGGATCCTATTATCCTTTGACTGGAATGACGGACGAAACCCAAGAGCAGTTGATTCATGACCACTTCTTGTTCGACAAGCCGGTCTCACCGCTGCTAACGAGCTCTGGGATGGCCCGTGACTGGCCAGACGCTCGCGGAATTTGGTAATTTGAAGCTCGTTTATTGTTGTTGCCGAACAAACCGCCATTGTTACGTAATAGGCGAGCAGATTTGGCGAAACTGTTAGGGCGTTAAGTAACAACCCCTGCGAGTTGTCCGACTGTTTGACAATGCCTTCGGTCCTCTCGTGAAACCGGTTGTGTTTAGCAACTAAAGCTTATTGTGGTACGTACTGCGTCTTTAGCAGCTTCCCTCCGAAGTAGTTTGTACTTGCAGGGTATTGTTCGCATCTTTCTCTCAGTTGTTGTCCCATAGTTGCAGTGCTTCCCCGTCATAGCTCTTAACCAGCTATGTCCAACCCGCGGCCCAGTCGAAGGTTTTGTGTGGCCCAGTTTAGGTTTTCACTGTAAAAGTATCTTACATATTGAAAACCTGTCCTTATTTTGATAACCTTTAATTTGACATTTTTGATGCAGGTTGTCCTCGGTACCACATTATCATGTCTGTTACCACTGCAATTAGGATTCGAACGCTTCAGTACATCACTTTAAACTAAATTTAGTTTGCTAAGATCAAAGTAAGCCATTGAATGTGCAGCCCTCATTAATGTTATTCAATGTGCGGCCCTGGTTAAGGTAGTGACATAACCTTGGCTCAGTAAGCAATTTCGGCCTTTTGGTTTGGACATAGCTGCTCTAAACGAACGCTACGTTGGGGGATCCAAACCACTTTAGGATTATCCAAGTCAAGTTGAACTTCTCCCGACCGTAGCACTGCTGCAAGTTTCTTACTGAAATTTTCTTTCTTTTAAATTTTTTTAAACACCTGAAAACTCGTTGCTTTCAAAATACAAGCACTTCATCTTTAATTTTCGTTGTTACCCCTGAATCTTTTATCATATTTATCTTAAAAGTGGAACTCCGTGTCTTTTCAAGCGAGTTGCAAAATTGTACAACGGTTTTTAGTTTTCACTGGACCAAACCATTTTGGAGCCAGATACTTTTACATGTTGGAGCCAGAGCTGGAGCCCAAAACTTTATATGCCTTGAGCTGGAGCCAGAAATTTGGATTCCGGGTCCACAGCCCTGGTTACGCCAGAAGCGCAGTGGAAAGGGAGTGTGTCGACGTAGTGTCTTGCGTTTTTCTTTCGTCAACATTTTACGCTCTTTGAGGTCAACACTCTTTGCGTTCTATTCGCCCGCAGGCACAATGACGTCAAAAACTTCCTGATCTGGGTGAATGAGGAGGACCACATGAGAATAATTTCAATGGAAAGGGGAGGAAACATGCGCGCCGTGTTCGAAAGGTTCTGCGAAGGATTGCAGAAGGTGAGGAGGACCGATTTGCTCCTGAATCCCTCGAATTAGCTTGGCCTACGTCATGCCGTGAAGTCGTTTTCGTTGACCTCATCAGTGACGTTCTGTTTCGAACATCAGGTTGAAACTGGGATAAGGAGCAAAGGACACGAATTTATGTGGAACGAGCACCTCGGGTTCATTTTGACCTGTCCATCAAACCTCGGAACAGGATTGCGCGGAGGTGACTGTTTCCCACATCGTATTGATTTATTGGTTTTTAGACTCTTTGCTGCAGTTAGGTTCAGTCACTGGTAAAATTCTTTCACTGCTGAGAACTTGCTGCGGTTGTTTCCAGCGCTGCGAGGGCGTGTCGTCACTTCCGCAAACACTTTTTCCGACAGCAGGTGCGTCACTAGGTAGTTATTTCCTCCAAAACTCGCACAATGCTGAAGGACCAACCTAAGCAGCGAAAACAGAAAAAGTCTTGAAGATTAGCAAAAGATTTGAAAAATTTCGTTAATCTTCATAACTTACGAAATATTCGCTCTCGATTTTAATCATCTGCAACAAATGTTACTCACTCCTACGTTCTTTGTTGAATAAATTTTATTGTGTCCGTATCAGCATTATATCAGACCGTTTACGTTTTCGTACACTGTGGAAAGTCTACCTTGAGGTAGTCCAGAATCAATACTGTCTCAAAGAGGAAGCGTGAATCCAACAGAACTACCGTGTCTCGGTTTTGTTGTGATGCGATGTTTTGATTTCATGTCAAGCTTTTTCTTGTGCTGCAGTTTTATGGGCTTCGCTTAAATACATGAAACTAAGCAAACAAACCAACAATGTGCATTCGCAAATGTATATATATATTTTATTGTTTAAACCCATGCGATATTCAACATCAATATTTTCACGACATTTTTTTGAAAGAGATCTGAAAAGCAATCACAATGCTTTTGATGCACCGTCTATTGCATTAGCAACAACAGAAGTGTATGACATGAAGATCTTAACGCAACAAGCGTGAAATGCAACGAACTTTTTGTCAACCTGTTTAAAATTCTGTGGGCTTATCGGGTTGTGGTTTGGAGGTTTCGTTTTCTTTTTCTAAATAAATTTTTTGTAATAATCCATACTTGATTGATACACTGTCCTGGTACGTATGCAATGGTGTTTCGAGACCCCTCGTTGTCTGATGTTGATAAAGAATATATGTAGTTGCTTTTCCACAATCAAACTTCATCAGACGTTTCATCAAACTTTATATTTACTTATATTACTTGGAACCCATGACGGCCGTGACAAAGTTTGACAGCACTGTGGATCATGAACCGCTGACTTAGAAAGCAATTTAAAGCCAAGGCCAGTCTCGATAAAACTGCAAGTTTTATGGAATGCGTTTTGGATAGAACTTGACGACTCATTCTTTTTTTAAATCTTGTGGCAGTCTCTCTCTCTGGTTTCTGCCCAGCGCATAAAGTGACTAGGTTCAAGCGCATGCGTTCTTATGCAGGAGTCCACTTGAGGATCCCTCTTCTGAGCAAGCACAAAAGATTCGAAGCTATCTTGTCCCGGATGAGGCTCCAAAAACGTGGAACAGGAGGGGTTGACACAGCGTCAACTGATGGAATCTTCGACATATCTAACTCCGACCGGTTTGTTTGTTGATTGGTTTTGACAGTGGCATCAGAAAGTGTTTTATCATTATTTTGATGATTTTATTCTAAATACCTTTCCAAGTTTGGGTTGCTCAAATCTGTTTCAGTGTTTTACGGAATGTTATGGTAATTTACATTTTGACAAAACGAAAAAATGTTATTGAAATGATCTGAGTAGCAGCGAATTCGATCGAAAAGGTATTTTTACCTAACTGCACCGTTACCGGGAAGGAATGGCTGATACCTGAAAAGTTTTCAAAATGAACAAGTGCAAGGACACAATTGCCAGTTCTTGAGACTAAGAAACGACGAACGACGTTCGCTCTACTGTCATTTTGCAAAGAAAAATATAACAGTGTTTTCAGTCAGAAACTATGTTCTTGTTTTGTGAATTCAACTTCTAATATGTACCACCTGGTATGAAGCTTTTTATTTTTTCTAAAATGCTTTTATGGCAACGTCTGAAATGTACCACCTGGTATGAAGACTAGCTTTTCTAGTCTTATCTTGCCAGTCGTAGATAGAAATGTTTCTGCACATAGTTCCCGTTCGGTGAAAAAAAGTGAAAGTTTGTCCAAAACGTTTTTACGAACTTTTATCCAAATCCGTGATGGTTATGTGCGTAACAAGTGGTTCACAATTGCTAAGCGCCTATAAGCTGGAAGCTTTTTCATCTTATGTTGCTTGATGTGAAATATAGTTCCAGCGTTTGCGTCACTTCCTGTTCGACAGGCTCGGTTCATCGGAGGTGGAGCAAGTTCAGAGCGTGATTGACGGCGTTGAAGTGCTGATCGAAATGGAAAAGAGACTTGAACAAAACAAATCGATCGACGACCTGATACCGAAGGAAAAATCTGCTGGAAAGGACGGGACGAAAGCAGTTGTGCTGAAAGTGCGTTTTTGTCCAGCGCTGGATTTTATGCTCGTTTTCTAAATAGAAAAGATTTCCAGGCTTGTCCGTGGGAATGGGATTCCTATGGGAATCCCATGGGAAACGTCCCATGGGATGGGACAGGCATAAATTGCTATGGGATGGGGATGGGACAGATAAATATGTCCCATGGACAACCCTAGGCTTGTCCATGGGAATGTCATTCCTATGGGAATCCCATGGAAAACGTCTCATGGCACGGGACAGACATAAATTGCTATGGGATGGGAATGGGACAGATAAATATGTCCCGTGGACAACCCTGAATTTCTGTGGAGCTGTTCTCGTGAAACAAAAACGTTTTTGTGAGTTATGGCGCACGAGTTGACGCAATGACGCATGTTGCAGAAATAATTTTGCTTGTTTCGTCGGAATAGATAAAGTGGGCGGGACTGACGGTGCTTCGCACATTTATGCCCCCTAATTTTATTCGAAAATCTGCGATGCACGCCAGTCTTAAATTGTTATATACCTTATTCCCCCTAACAAAATCGTACGTAAACGTTCTTGTGTCATGCTTCCCCCACCGAAATTGTGCGAAGCAGTTGCGATAAAACGTGGCGAATTTGTAAAACGCAAGCGGTTTACCTCTTTTTCTCGTTCACCTGAACCTGCTCAAGTTTTTTAAATTTTCGCAAGCTATAACACTAATTCCTGGCGACATTATTGACTTTGTTTAATATTGTGTGACTACGTAAAAACATCAGCCATATGTGTCCAAGCTCTTGCAGGCCGAGTGGTTATATGCACGACAAATGTCACAATGGGGGTTACGAAGCTACTGCGAAACAGCGCTGTGAAAAATTGCTTGGTTTTTCTTACGTTTAAATATTCACACTTTCGAATTTAACGGAAGAATAGTTCGAGATCAGGAGGTGCAGCAGTGTACTTCATAATATTCGGACTACGGTCGCTTTTTTCTGAAGAACGGACGGTTTTCTACAAAGTGATCTGCGCTATAAATCAGAGCCTGCCATCAACAGTTACTGATATTGTCACATTTACTGCGGCTGGCCAGAGCCGCTGCCTTACCACTGGATTACGTACGCATGACAAGACACACGTCGGTGTTGTTTCATTGATGTAGTTTGCAAGTTGTCAAAGCAGCAAATAAGTGAGAATGTTCGCAGCAACACTAGTGTTATCCTGATCGCAAAGGTGGGACCTTGCCTGCGTCTAACGTTCGACTCAACAGTCTGCAAAGGATTTTTGAAACGCAGTCCCTTGTAACTTGCAGGGCGCTGGTGAACTGATGTTCGACAACTATCCAGACCTTACGAAACACAATAACTGGATGGCGAAATGCTTGACTCCGGAAATTTACAAACGTTTGGAAGGAAAAACGACCAGCAACGGTAACTTCTACATTTGCATGATTTATTCCGAGGCCATACTGTTTTGTCCACAGTCTTCGCTACCACCTTGTTGAAGCCATCAATCAATCGAAAACAGTATTACATCATTGCGTGTTAATTTGACGAAAGCTTTTCTTATTAAAACATATGAACGGTATGCGACTTCAGCAATAGTAAAATGCTGCAAAGTACAGCTGCGTTTCCAGCGGCTTTTATCTGAGCGAAATTCTGCGCAAAAAGATTCAAAACGGCACAAAAAGGTGCGTTGTTTGTACACAGGTCATGCCCCCGTTAACTTTCTTACCTGCTGGCTATGCAGCTCGTATGTCTGTTTAACGCGAGCTAACTTTGCTGCCAGTGCAGCTGCATGACCGTCGACAGTCGGTTAGCTTCGTGATTTGTTCACTTCAAGTAAATTTGTTCGTGTCTAACGACAGTGGTTTTATTCAGCTTGCACTCTGGATAGCTGCATCCAAACCGGAGTTGACAATCCCGGACATCCGTTCATTTACACTGTGGGCTTGACTGCCGGCGACGAGGAATGCTACTCTGTTTTCAAGGAACTCTTTGAACCCATCATTTCCAGTAAGGAGATTTGCATAATCTTGCGTTTGAAAACATGCTGTGGTAAATCAACTGGTCTTGTTTGGTTGTTCTCGCGTTTTTTTGCTAATTTTTGAGCTCCCTGTCTATTGTGTCGCATACGAAGTTAACAAAGTTGAAACTGATGGAACCCGAAAAGCTTAGCGAGAATCGCATTCACAGCAACTACTGCAGGCCTGTAGTCGCTTAAAATATCTTTCGGAAATTTTACGAGGACGACTGGCCCAAAAAACGTCTTGCGCAACAAGTGTTACAGTGTGGCTTTCTTTGGATGCTCTGTTGTTTGCAGTAAAAAAGTTTTTTTCCTGTTATTTTCGAAACTTTTGCCACCAACGATGTTTTCCGATGAACTACGACAGACCGTCACAACGGGTACAGCGCCGACGCGACCCACACCACTGATCTGGACTCGACCAAGCTTCGAGGCGGCGACTTTGACGAGGACTTTGTGCTGTCCAGTCGCGTCCGCACAGGTCGCAGCATACGGGGGTACTCGCTGCCCCCCTGGTGCTCGCGAGCCGAACGTCGCAGTGTTGAGAAGAACGCAGTGAACGCCTTGGCGCAGTAAGTTGGACACGGAACGCGCTGTACCTTGCGCCTTTTCGCCATCTGTACCGCCGTAAACGCGCACCGTAAAGCTTTGGTTTTCAACTGTGGCCTACTTTTTTTTACCGATTTCTGACTTTAGCCAAATGAGATCGTAAACCTACAAAACGAAAGATTGGCCTGACAATCGAATGATGCGTGACTCACAGCATATAGCTCTTTTGTTCTTGAAAAAGAAGAATCGGTTTTCCATAAAGAAAGCGCTTCTGTTACGTGGCATTAAATCAGTGGTCACGAGGGCCACAACAAATTCCAGGTGTCCTTGCATACACCAACCATATCAATTTGCTGAAAGCTTGCCAAGCGATCAAAAAACTTTTATTAAAATCTTTTATTTTGACATGATTTACAAGCTTTGATATTTTCTTGAATTGCCTTCAGGATTTGATAAATGCATGTCTAAACCTAATGGCATTTTCCAGTCGTTCCAACATAGTCAGAAAAACGGGGGCCTCGTTTAGGTCTTTTGTGGAAGACTGCGTCATGCTTGAGCAGCTTCAGTGGTCTTTTTTCGCTCTCGACTTTATTCTAGCTGCATTCAAACGCTTGCAGTACATTCGAAGTTGGAAACATAAAATTTAGTTCTTTTAGGGGGGGTGTTTATTGTTTAGCTAATTTCACCATTTTTAAGCCTCGTTACTCGAGCCAGGGCCCGCGCAGGCACCCGCTGATCGAGAGCTCGTCACCCCCTCTCCGAGACCCACTGCATTAGAACAACGCACATGAACTAGTTCCCTTAGTTATCAATTTTCTGTCATAGAAAACGTTTCTGGCCATCGCCCAAGCCTGCAGAGAAATGCTTGGCGAGCGAAAGGTAAGATCGATGGCGATAGACAAACGATATTGACTCCATTCGATTGATTTGTTTTAATTTTTTATACGAGGTCGTGATACTATCTGGTGATCTGCGCCACTGAAACTCAAAAGCATCGCCCTTTCTTCTACCCCTAGTCGACGGTAGGACCGCTTGCTGCGTTGTCTCTTCCGCTGTTGATTAATGGGACCGCTAGTCTAGGCTTGACGTGCTTGGCCGAGCCATATTGAGGATTTAACTGTTGTCGTATTTTCAATCCTGAATGTGTCGAGCGCTGTGCTGCCTGCGTTCAATAACTCTGCTGCTCAGCTGTGAAGTCGTTTTTGCTTGCCTGGGCAACTGGCTTGTGCCGGAAACGTTCGAAACACTACAATCTTTTGTGTTTCACAATAATAATGCAAGCATTTTCAGGAGTTTTTTGTTTAACAACCCCAGGAAACGCTGCAAATTCACTCGACCTCCCTTGCATTACAAATCACGTGCTGCGCAAGTTTTTGGCATGTTATGTCATCAAACGCAATCAATACGTCGCATTATCGACCCAGTGCTACAGGTCACCTTGCCAGAGACAGAAATTAAGCGTCACGTAGGTTTGACATGCCGGGTCGACCACGGTTGTCATGTTGCCAGCCAGGAAATAAAAGCAGCTGGCATTTTTTTGGAATCTTGAAATTTAAGAAGCGTTTCGCCGAGTGATGATGCTCTTGCTGAAAATTCGACGTCACCTTGAAATTTGTGCGCGTATTCACGACGTTATTATATTTCTACATGGTCGTTCGATATCAAGGAGTTTATCGAATTTTTCATACAGTTCTGTGACGTAGCGGCTGGTTGCTGGTCCAACGCCGAACTGGTTTTCAACCCACAGGGGCTTTGCCGACTTGTTTTTGAATAGAATAGATGAAGTTTTAAAACTCTGCGAAGTTGTCAGTTTTTGTTTGTCGCTTCGCCACTTTTAGATGTCACTTAATCACTTCTAGTTGCCACTTTGCATTTGAAATCCAAAAGGTTTTGGCGGAAAATCTCTTACGTGGAACTTTTCAGTGGAAACGGAAGTTCTTTGGTAGATTTGTGACATTACGCGAAAATGATTAAAACAGCTTTTCGTTTCAGACTTTCAACAAAACATTTTCCTACATTCTAGTATCAGAATCACTCACTTTTCTTCAATTCTTTGTAATTTCTAGAAAACTTAAATTGAAACCTCTAGACGTTATTGCTTTTGTGATTTTTTACACTCGCTCAAAATTGCTTGCAATTTATGCTTCTTCTAACAGGTTGGCCGGCGACCTGAAGGGCAAGTACTACCCCCTTGGCCAGATGACGGACAAGGAGCAAGACCAACTGATAGCCGATCATTTCCTTTTTGACAAACCAGTCTCTCCTCTTCTCACCAGTGCAGGTGCCTCCCATTGTCGTTGTTGAACATATTTCCAGTTTCATCGCTGTCAGCGTTTTGCTCAGTCTGTCTGAAATCTCCCCCCTCCTGAAAGATGCTCTGATGCAGCGCCGCAACCGGCTGATATTTTCTGGGGGGGCAAAATAATTTGAACGTGTTGTTTTATCAATCAACTTAAAAAGTTTTTAGCGCTTTCAAAATGTTTTTTAAAGTTTCGGGTGGGGGCAATTGTCCGGCCGACCCTCCCTGGTTGCGGGCCTGCCCCGATGTAAGCTAAGGGCTGCTTTCCGACATTGTACATCTGCAGCCGCAATATGTTAGGGTTTTGCGTGCTGTCGGTATACTTTTTTGGGGGGATTTCGCTTCCACTGTTACGAGGTTAAAATATTTCCTTTCATTGTCCCAGACTTGAGCAGGTCATTGATGACGCCGTGGCCAAAAAAACAACAGCTGATGCGAAGTTGTTCAAAGGGAGACGGTGATGACGTGAAAAAAACGCAAAACTTTTACGCTCGCAATGTTGACACATAACAGAAACCTTGTGTTTTTCTTCAAATCATATGAATAATGGCGAGCATGTTGTCAAATGTTTCGTGATCTGAAAATGAATTTCGCCGAGCAGGCACCTTGCTTCTTGCCCATGGAAAACAATGTCGATCATTCCTTTGCTGCTTGGTTCCCAGTCGAACTGGTTAGCGTCCATGGCACGCACTCTGCCGCAGTAATTCAGTGATCCAGCAGACAAGCCTTTTACACACCGTTATATTTCAGGCATGGCGCGCGACTGGCCAGACGCCAGAGGAATTTGGCACAACGATCAAAAGAACTTTCTCGTTTGGGTGAATGAGGAAGACCACCTTCGTCTCATCTCGATGCAGAAGGGAGGAAACATGAAAGCAGTGTTTGAAAGGTGCTCTACTGGCTGCAGTCATTTGGAGCCTGGGTTCTTGTGGAAAAACACGTTCCGTCTGGAGGAAACTACAAGCACACAACGAAATGTCTATCGAAATGAATCCTTTAACGGCTAAAAATTAGAATCACTACAATCTAACCAGAGTATATATTCCGCCAGGGGCGGATCCAGGGGGGAGATTGGGGCGATCGCCCCACCTAATACCTACGAAAGTTACTTTATTTACCATGATTTTGTGCATTTCGGAAAACGATACTCACGATATAAGGCCAATTTATCGTTTGTTGTTTTGTCACAGCAGTGTTTTGAAGTATAGCCCACTTCATTTCCCTTACAGTAGCAAAACTGTCATGAGACTTGGCTACCACATATTACTGAAATCGCCCCCCTAACCTTCCTGGCTGGATCCGTCCCTGCATTTCGCTTACCGGGCAGGCACCATCAACTTCTTGTTCAAATAGAATTAAAGAAATCAACGCGCAAAATATCGCGTCCTAATTCCAGTAGTGTAAAACGTAATTGCAAGAAAATTGAGTGCGACAGAAATCCGTCGCAGTTTATGTTATGAGAGGTGTAGGACTAGGGACTGTCTTGCCAAAATTATGTGTGAAAATCTATCCTCCCCCCTGAAAAAGCACAAATGATGTGAATGAAAGGTTTGAAAACATGCCCAAACTTCTAAAAAATTTCTTGCCAATGGTTGAACATTGCTTGCCCTTCCTAGAGCATGTCTGATTGTCTATAGACGAAAATGTAGAAGTTCTAGGCCTAGAAATAATGTAGATAATGGTGAGCTTTCAGGTCATGACAGGGCGTACATTACCGCACGTCGCATCAGTTTGCAATATATTTCTACTGATATTATTTTTTAATTCCATTTATTCTCTCTTTCTCCGGTCTCGGAAAAGTTCTTAATATCTTCCAACCTTCAGCTGAGCCAAAGGTCAAATACTTACACTTTTAATCTAGATTTTGCCGTGGAGTTCAGCAAGTGGAAGCAGCCCTGAAGCAGAGCAATCAGACCTACATGTGGAATCAGCACTTGGGCTACATACTTACTTGCCCTTCTAACCTTGGAACTGGTCTGAGGGGTGGGGTCCACGTTAAATTGCCCTTACTTAGCAAGGACAAGCGGTAAGAAATACTCGAATGGCAGTCGCTTCCTTGTAGTTTGTAATTTGAGTCTTTTAAATCTATTGTTTTGTGACCTAACAATTGGTCTTTCACGTGCCATAAGGGTTGCTGACGCGGGATTGACACCCAGCAGCTTGGGTTTTCAAAGGCTGCTTAAAACTTGTGCGAAATACTTTTTATGCTGCTATATGCATAGGGTTGCCATACGTCAGGTTTTTCCCTGACATGTCCGGGATTTTGGAATTAATGCATTTTATGAAATCTTACCGCAGTGTTTTCACAGTAAGAATTATTTAGTGCTAAAGATTAAACTTTGCAATTTTTTACTGTTAAAAAAGGCTAAGCGAAAATGTAAAGTTACTGACGAGATGACGGCAATACATCCATGTTTCCGGAAAAGTAAAAATGAATGGGAAGCAGAATGCTTAGTTTGTAAACCAGGAACATACATCTCGGTTTCATACAAGGTATGGCAGATTTAAAATCACATCTCAGTTCTG
>JGI24021J15306_10000828_pt1 | contig 27025 bp, 21 predicted proteins | sample Ectturendosymbi1_FD_15306 | JGI IMG/M metagenome (IMG submission 15306) | reverse complement strand
TGATTGTTTCAGGAAATGTTTCTGCCAAATCAACAAATTTTCCTTTGTTATATTGTTTTTCCTCATTGGCAAAATGTCTACGCGGGCCGGATGAAATNGCTTCGCGGGCCGGATTTGGCCCGCGGGCCGTAGTTTGGTGACCCCTGGTCTATGAAACTAAAACTGTTTGTGTGTGGATTTTCAGTGCGACGGAACACTGCTTGCAACTGGTTCTTACGATGGATATGCACGACTATGGGGAACAAACGGTAAACTCAGCATGTTTTGATCTCTCTATTTTACCTCTGCGTTGCAATTGTCCGTGCGATCAAAATCGGAGTAAAGGCACTCCTTTGGCGTGAATCTTTTTTGTGGAATGAGGGGCGGCGGTGACCTCAACTGCGTATATCATCTGAATTTCTACTGTGCTGATATCGTCGTTGATCAAGTCGTGCATGGTTCTAAATCCGGTTTGGGTTGTTTAGAAGTTATTCGACCATAAAAGTTTTTTTAATTCCGTAAATTCAAGTTCATTTTTGTGGCAGGACCATGTTCACTACCCCAGCTTACAAGCGTTGATCTATTTAATCACCACTGGAGAATAGGATGCAGTCGTTTTATGAAAGCCTTGCATGAAGCGCGATTTCATCTGGAAGGCGTATGCCGTATTATCAATCAACTGGCTGGTTTTTCACAGCTACGCAAACGTCACCTTTCGAATAACGAAAGTTAGAAAACACGGTCTATGCCTTGGGTAGTTTCTTGGTGCAAACCTCAAATTGACGTTCGCTTTTTCAGTATTACCGAGAATTTACCGTTGCAAACAACCCAATACTGCTTGCGCGCAAACAGCAAAACCAGAAGTTTTTGTAACTTTCTGCACCTGCAGGTGCTCACATGCAAACCGTTGGCTTTATATTCATGCTCTTTTGTGTCAATCTGTGCTGAGCTCCCAATGCTGCCGCAATATGCCTTTTATTGGGCTGCATTAGTTAAAAATGCTGCAAAACTTAAGATTTGCTTTAAATAGCATCCTTGTACATGTGCTTTTGCAGGTGAATTGGTCAACGTTCTTGGTCAGCACAAAGGTCCTATTTTTGCTTTAAAGTGGAATAAAAAAGGCAACTACATACTGAGTGCCGGCGTAGACAAGACAACCATTATTTGGGATGCTGATACTGGCAAGTCAAAGCAACAATTTCCTTTCCATCAAGGTGAGCATCCGTCAACTTGTAGATTTCATGTTAATCGTTTCAGGCACTGCGTGAAAAGATGGCTCACACCACTCGGTATTCAACTATTCGAAAGGCAGAGGTATGTTTGGTAAAGACAGTTGCGTCAGCGACAGCGTGTGGTCAGTGAAGCTTGACGAGCACATCGGGTNACTTAGACGGTGTGTTCTTCCAGCGAGCGTCTGCATCCTATCACCGTTTTGCTGTCGTGCTAAGCTCCTGAAGCATTGCGGCTGCAGCAGCTGTCTCCGCTCAGTTCCCGCTTACCAGATGTTGCGCTCCAATTCACGCCTTGACATGTTTTTGGTTATTAAATGTGGTTTCAGTTCGTTCTAGCCCCTGAGACAACACAACCAATCTTTATCCTGATCACTAAGCAACGTTGTCCGGCTTTCTGAAAGTTTTCCTATCAAGCACAGTTCCTTTACTAACGTCGTCCGTGTGAAAGTTCATTCGCATTTTTACGCACTAAACGTATTTCTTGATTTTGGGTTTTCACTGCTATTATGTAGTTTTACGTCCTGCGTAACGTCAAAACATCTGTCATGGTCATAAATGCATGGGGTCTAGGTTCGTTAGGTGAATGCGATAACCGTTCAACTCCTTATTTTCACTGTAGTAGTGTTGCAGTTGGCTTAAATTTGATAAATTTCGAGTTTCTGAAACATATAGGCCACTGCTGTTTTTCGAAGTTGACTCTAATTGTTCCAAGTCGCCGCGATAAGCTAAACAGCAGTGTGCTTTTTTTGCTTGTCACGCGGGATGTGCCTGGAAGCAACTGTGTTGGTCGTGTGTAGTTGACATTTCGCGCAGCTGCTTCTTTTCAGCCCAGCTGAGTTTTTATCTTGTGGTCATGTGCTGCCAGCATTGTAGTGGAGCTTTGCTTGCGTTTTTTCCCTCAGAAAAACCAAGATGCCGGACGATGCGCTGCTGTAAACAACGTGTTATTACGCTGGGTTTGTGCTATTGTGATTTCAATAGTTTCCTGTTGCCGAACAGCGCTTCGGTGCGGCCTGACTTGCATATATCTCAATGTCTCAAGCGCATTTTCGTTAGTGGCGCGCAGTGCCAGTGTTCTCCCACGCGCCAAATTCGCTGTGGTTAAGTAATGTTCCGAGCGAACCTTGGTCGATGACCAGGCGTATTTTCAATGCTGTCATGCTCTGGAAGCATAAGGGGAGGTTAGAAGTCGCTCGCAACCGTTTGCCTGGCAGCAACTGCGTGTGATGTTACGCTTTCACGTGCTGGTTGCGTCAGCAGCCGTGTGTGATGCCTTGTTGGCTCGCCGCCGTCGTTTGGTCGTTAGCAGTGGCACATTGTATTTGTTGTGTAGGCGTGGCTTAGAAACAATAGGGTCGCTTGCCCGAAACTTCTTGACGTGGCCTGCTATTGTGCTTTGTTTCTTGCAAAGCGATTCATTGAAGTCAGCGCCGATGACGAGCTTACCAGCGTCTCATTGAGTCAGTGTGAAAACGAACGGTTGTTACACTTTGCGAGGCCAGAAAAGGGGCGTGGATGCGTCTTGTACAAGACCGCCTCTTTATCTTCGCATTTTGCTGCAGCAGTATCAACAAACTTGCGCTCAGGCCAGCTGCACCTTGCTCCGTCATGACTTGGTGTCACGCTCGGAGACCCAACTACTATTGAATCGACGTGTTTCCTTCCGTTTGTTGACGTGTTCGGCTGGATGCTTTGCCACGATCGTGTGCGTCATCTAGTGTCCAACTTGAATTTGCAGCTCCCGCTTTAGACGTCGACTGGCAGGACAACACTTGTTTCGCTTCTTGCTCCACGGATATGAACATTCACGTCTGCAAACTGGGTCACGATCGACCGATCAAATCTTTCGACGGTCATACAGTAAGTTCAGTCTACTGGATACGATGGTAGCTGATGTTGTCGCTGTACTGCAACAGGCTGACGCACGGAATGTATCTGACCTCATGTTTCTTATCGTTTCCATTTCATATTCTTGACTGTCGTTACAGAATGAAGTGAACGCTATCAAATGGGACCCGTCTGGCTCATTGTTGGCCTCGTGCTCAGATGACATGACTTTGAAGGTAACTGTCCGTGTTTGTCCTACTGCTGTTGCTTCTCAGCCAGAAGTTAAATGGGTCCATCGAATTCCGACAATCTGTAAAATATTCCGCAAGCCTTAGATGTGGCTTGTGCATTGTAAGGAATCAATTTCGGTAAACAAAAGAAGTTACATTCAGTAAGTGCGCAAGTGTGCTGACTTGACCCGCTTTCAGTTCAAGTCAGCAAGGCAAGTTAGCGAAACCCGGCCAAGCGCACTGCGTCATTTGGTGACGTTTCTGCTGCTGGTGTTTTCGAGCATCGTTGATTGCGAAATTGTTTCTGCTCGAGCGCTAAGTTTCACTGCGGTAGTTTGTTCTTCATTCAGGAACATAATCACTTACCTCTTTATGCCATTGAAACTTGACACAGTTTGGGAACGCAGGCTTTTTAGTGTCTTCGACTCTGCTCTTTTCAGATTAGCCGCGTACCAATTGTGGACACGACGCATGACACAATGGCCTGTGCGGCTACATGAACGAGGTACCATAGTTATTAAATTTGAGCTCTGCGTCACAGGTGTGGTCGATGAAGCATGACAAGTTTGTACACGACCTTCGCGCGCACAGCAAAGAGATTTACACGATCAAGTGGAGTCCCGCCGGCCGAGGATCAAACAATCCCAACTGCAACCTCATGTTGGCGAGGTGAGACCGGCTGCCAGCCGCCACGAGACAAAGTGTTGACAGCAGCAAGGCTTTGCTTGGCCGATGCTGTTTTGGCGCCCGCACGCTGGTTGTTTAGTTTATTACACCGTGAAGTGACGGCGCTTGCTGGTCGCGCGAAAGCTGTTCTGCCACTTGCAGCAACTGCAGCTTCGACTCCCTCAAAGGCAGGGCGTCGTCAACAACTGTTCTCCGATTTATTGTTGCTAAGCACCGTCGCGACTGGTTCTGTGGAGCTTACTAGTTCGACAAACGCGTTGCGTTGCCGCAGGCGTGGGCAGGCTCTTTGTTCTCTGTTTTCATCAGTGGGCTTTTCGGTCACGTTGCGACGTTGCCATTTCCACGTTTTTCGCGGCAACGTTTTCCCGGTATCATTACCAGCCGTTGAAGACGGGATCTAGAACGCTGTGTTTTGAGCACGGAAAAAGCGGTCCGGTTTCAGTGCTGACAATGGTCATGCTTTTCTGTTGGTGTTATTCGCGTGAAGGATGATCAGCATGTGAGTTCGTCCGAACTTGATGCGAAATGAGAGTTAATTGCTCGTGAGCGCCAAGATAAGCATTGACTGTTCTGGTGAAGTGTTGCGCGCGCAGAAACGCCTTAAATCGAGCAGAAACGCGGTTAGTCAAGTTTCTGCGTGAATCGATCACCGGTGTGTGTAGTTAGTTGTTGCCAAAAAGCAATGAATGGTGTTGCTGTAACAACTGGTCGTGTACGTGCTCAATATCGTACCCCTTAACAAAAGTTGCCCAAGCTGCTTAGCGCGCGAAAAAGGTCGTTTCAGCCGAACAAAGTGCACCACAGTCAACAGTCCATGTTATCGCCCCGAAGCGATCCTCGCTTGCTTCGCGGCTGCTTTTTTCACTCCCGAACAAACAACAGCGAACGTGCTGAGGCGACGAAAATTCTGACTGCAACGTCGCGCGCGCTCTGCCTTTTTTCCGAAACCCGTCGCGGGCCGTTCATTCATGCCAGATGACGTAGCAGCGCGTTCCCGGTCGTTAAAGAGCGCAATCCCACAGCGTTCGAATTCCACTTCGTTGCTGTCACAAAGGGCGCGCTGTGGGCCGCCTGTGGTCGGCCGCGCTCGCTGGTGTCTGTTAAGCTACTAAGCGCCGAGCAGAGGTTAGCGAGTATTGATTTTTTTCACTCCTGATCCATGTCCAAATCCGAAAAATGTTTTGCATGTTCGATCCTCAAAGGAAAAGTTCAGAAATTTAGTAACCGCATCCGAATATGACATCCCTGTCATTTTTAAAGCAAAATCCGTAGGAATATCATGACATGTTGTTTTCCAACAGGAAGTCGGGCTAAAACCAGAAACGAGCCTTAAGTTAAATCTATCATTTCATGGTTATTTAACGCTCCCATACTTGACACATGCAAAGAACAAAACTGCGATTGAGTCAGCATTAAATAGGCCTAATTGAACACTGAAACACTGCAGCCAAACGCGACATTGCACGCATTGGTTAGTTATTGCAACACTTAAAACTGAAAACATCTCTCAAAGCTGGAGTACAGATAAAATAAGTGGCAATGCGAATTGTTGAGACTACAATGATCAAACACAAGAATAACACGGTTTTAAAGTAGGAAAGTAGCGTGCTACTTCGTTGGTGCACATTGCCTGCATCATAGCAACCCACGGTGGATAACACGAATTAGTGGTGATGAGTAACAACACTTACCTACAAAAACATTTCAATGTTTACATGACAATAGAAACCATGCCATGGCGAAGAAAAATCCCTTTATTTTGTTAACAGTGTGAGATTTTGACTCTGAAATTTCATTATAAATGTCTATAAAGTATCCTGATGCTCATCCGATTTTCATTAAAAAAACAACCATCCAAATTCAATCCTTGTTTTGCACAAGAACGTAAATAACTTGTGGGATGTGCAGTCCTCTCCATGCTCACCTCTGGTAAGCGAGCTGTGCTAGAAAAGGTCGTGCATTCTGCCGTTCTTTGTTGTTCTACGCGTCGCATGCGCTTCATGTCTTGATTCTGCGGTCTTTGATGCTTTCCTGAACCCCCCCCTGATTGTGTATAAAGCGGCAACGCATTGCGTACCGTATCAGGCAATTGACAATGTGTGGAACTGCTGGTTGAAAGGTGTGCAGCGCTGCTAATGACAGCGCCCAGCAGTATCTGAAAATTGTGTTGTTGACCAACGTTCTGTCAAAGCAAACGACAGCGCGTTGCATGCGTCACTCCCTGTCCCTGTACAGAGATTAACAGTAGATTCTGTGCGCGACAAAAACCCAGCTCGTGCCGTCGTGTTCTAGAATGAAATGCTCTGTCATCAATAATATTTCTCGGTTTGATTGATTTTCGTTGTGCGTTGGTTGGCAGTGCTTCGTTCGATTCAACTGTGCGATTATGGGAACTAGAGAAAGGGACGTGCTTACACACACTGACCAAACATCACGAACCTGTTTACTCTGTCGCTTTCAGTCCGGACGGCAAGCTCCTCGCCAGTGGCTCATTCGACAAATGCGTTCACATTTGGAGCACTCACGTGAGTTACGCGCTGCGCTCGTCAGGTTCGCCGTTGTTTATCGAGGCTCGGAAGGACCAGCAAAAAAATCTGACTTGGAGATCGTCACGTATCGTGGTTAAGCGCCTGGCAAAATCGAAAACTGCTTGTACTTTTGAGTGACTTTAAATCCATCGTCATGGGACAAGTTGCTGGATATACTGGGCTTTGGTAATTTTCCGTCACATTGCTGTGTATTGCTTGATAACAACTGTTACTGAAAAACAGTCATCTGGTTTTCTGTATAAACAAGCTGGAACGAAAAATTTAACACATTCCGGCGGCAACATTAAAGGTAACCTGAGTTCATTCAAAGTTTCCAGTGCAACTTGACAAATTTTGCAGCAGCCCTTGCGCTTTTGCCGGTAAAGCTTTTTATCGACGTCTGTTCGAAAATAGCGCTTCGACCCGCTCGCTAATCGATTGACATTTATACAGACTGGTCAGTTAGTGCACAGCTACGAAGGCACGGGCGGCATATTCGAAGTTTGTTGGAATGCGGCCGGCACGAAGGTGGGAGCCAGCGCGTCTGATGGAACGGTGAGTTTCAGCTGCTATCTTTACTGCTACGATTCTCGATCTGTAAGGGATAAGGTCACGGACATTCTCCAAAGACGTTACTGCTGGTCCAATTTGCGAATGGATTAACCAAACCAAGCATTGTCTTTTGACGTTGGCCGATTGGCATTGCACTCGAGGCCGATTTTAATTCCTCGACCTGATCGAACAGCGCGCACCAACTGTCTGCGCCCAGCACTGTTGTTTGTTTTGTCTCTATGACGTCAGCAAGCCGCTTCGGATGGATTACTGCATTGTCCGCTCTTAAAGCCTCCAACAGCGCAAAAGCGAAGTGGCCATTTTATGCTTGCTGTTTCGAAGCAATGGCCACAGTTAATGTTTGTGAACTGTCTCAAGTAATCCAAATAAACCTTGCTGAGATTATTTAGCTGGATTCACTCAAAAGAGCCGAACGCCTAAGCAAGGGTCAGCAACGTTTTCGGACTGCGAGGCCACTTCAGGTCAAAATGGCGCACTAGGCCAGAAAAAAGCAAATTTATTAAAGACGGGTTTATGTCGTCACAAAGTTCATTGAAGACCTGCACGGCAGGAGGCACACTAGCTGCGTAACGCAGTTTGCCAAAGAAACAAGTCCAAAACATTGTTGTGGAGACCGCTCGAGGCAAGCCACGGATAACGTCAAACGAACTCGCAAGCGCTATTGCTCGATAACTGCTATCGCTTGGCTGAGCACTTTTACACATGAGTTCGCTTCATGTAACTGATATGCGAGTCCAGTGGCGTATGGTGGTCATTGTTACTGGGTGCGCGCTGTTTGTGACGTCAAATTCACGTTTGATATCCAACGTTTTCGCGAATTTTTTTGACACGATGCGTATCATTATACACACACTCTCCTTATTAATTGTTGTATAACTTAGTTTAAAGTCCTATCAGCGCTCCAACTTAAAATGCAGGTGCAAAATACACTCAAAGCTACGACCAAGCAATCATAACTGCAATAATATCAGACTGCGCGTTAAAACCAAGGATTAAAACACACTCAGCCCTACAGTCTGCACCAATGTCTCTTTGTATACGAGCAGTCGAGCGCAGCTGTGCGCCTCGAATAGCGAACACCCACGGTTGCCATATCGAAACAACAAGGGAGTAAAATTCACTCAGCACTGGAACAGCGCAGGCCGCAACTGCAGAGACAAGCTGCGTCTCTGCGCGTATGTCTTGTCGATCACGAGTTTTCGAGTCCTGGAGGAGTGCGCCTGGAATGTCGCACACCCAGGGTTGGGGAATAGAAACAAACAGGGGAATAGAATTCACTCTGAATTGGAACAGCGCAGCTCGCAACTGCAAAAGCAGTATACGCAGATGTCTCTCAGAATACGAGAGTAGTCCAGTGCATGGCGCACACCTTCGGTCTGGAAAGTACATAGTTATCTTCATTACTTTTTGTGATTTTCCCTTGATCGCACGACCTGGAAAATGTCACGTCGTGTTCACTTTCTCACAGGGTGTGCGCCACACACCTAGCACACCCAGAGTGTACGCCCCTGTGCGAGCCGGACCCATGCCAAGGCCGGGTAGAACACAAATGCGATGCATTTTCAGAACCGAATACTGCTCTCATCACGACGTGTTTTGTCTACTTTTCTACCGCGTTCTTGCGGACCAGCAACAATGAAGCAGACAGACTCGAGTTTGAACGGTTTTCTGCGCGCAAGCTGGAAGCTTATTTAATTGCAGCGAAGCGAAACATCCACAATATCGACTTGACGGCAGCATTTGCAACCGTGAACAAATACGTCCACCAACTAAATGCTAGGACCAGCCACCATCGACCTACGCATGGACGGGTTTACCCACGCGCTTAATCGGTACTATTGGCTGGGTTCAAGTAACACAAATATATTGTTTGAAGTAATTTCTAACAGATTACTCGAGTAACTTAAGTAATTCAAGCAAATTATGAAAATCAGCATTTAGACTTAAAAACATGCAAGCGCAATTGTTAAATCACATATTGGGCTGTTCAGACAAAAACCTTGGCCGCGATTCAATTTGATGGAACAAGCTTCTAGCTCCAAATCGTAATCACGATGACAATCAACAACTGTGAATTACAAAGCTTTTCGCACAGGCAAGCAATCTATTCGTCTCAGTGGCTTAATTTATGTGCGATGATGCATGTCATGTATAATGTTGCGTTTACAGCAACAGACGTACCTTACAAAATCTTAATAGTAAAAGTAAATTACTTGAAATGTCAAGTAGTGGCAAAGCTACTTACGGTAATCAAGTAATAAGTAAAGGTTTTCAAGTAAGTAATTAAGCAATTACTTGAACCCAGCCCTAATCGGTGCGAGCTAGAATGTTTAGAACTCATACACCCACAGTGGGCGGTGACTGATTAACACCGCCTCTAATGAGTACACAAGTGTACCTGCGACCCCATTAAGTCGGATGCAATAATAATTAGCTAACAGTGCGTTAGGTCGGACTGGAACACTATCTAGGCCCTGTGGGACCTGAAGGCCGGAGGTTGCCAATCCCTGCGACGTGGGTTCCTTAGGGCTTTAGTTTAGCGTAAGAAGCAAGGTGGTGCTGTTTATCGTCACTGCCAGCGAAACCAAGTCGAAGACCCTCCGGGTTTGCGCTCCATCAGAAAGACGCAGGGGTAGGAGACATTCTGTCGTTCACTCACAAGCTACTAAGCAGTGTTCGTGGAAATTTTACGCTGAGTAAATGTTTTGTTTTGGTGCCCATGCAATCGCGCAACCATGCAGACAAACAATTAAACGTTACAAGGGCTATGCCATATATATAATACTATATTAAATATAAAATGTTGCAAGTGCGCGAGAATGAGATTTCACTGTGCAAATGGTGTGGTGCTACGGCGCAGTTGCACACCTTAGAGGGAAGATTGCTAATAAGGCCATGTAAAACCAAGCCATCGGTTATGCTTGGTCTTCCGTCAGTTTAGCCGTCGAGTAGCTTTGTTTTTCAATGCACTGCCTGCAACAGCATCCTCCAGCAGCTGCTGCCACTTTCAGCTGTTATTGACTGCTGCCTGTATTCGCCAGCAGCACGTGCGTGGCACTGCTGAAAAAAAATGGCTGGCGGTGTTGGTTGCGCGACTTCGCTCTTCCAGTGAAAATCGCACGATTCGACTTTTAATCCTTTCTTGCCTTGCAGGTGTGCGTGTTAGACCTGCGACAGTGATGACTGGAATTGACTCGGCGCGCAAACGCAGGCGCAGTCTCGACCTCACACAGCGAGACCGTTGAGTACGTTCGTCGGTCTCGGGTTGGCCATGATGATCCGGAGGAACGAAGGGTTGTTTAAAGTGACGTGGTGCTCGTGACATCATCAGAGCGACACGATCAACTTTGCTGTTGCTGAGACACTGGAGCGGTCCGGGCGCAGCAAAGCGTGACCTCGACCAGTATGTGTCACTGTGAGCAATGCTGCCCGATTGTGCGACGTCACTTTACTCCTTGTTTTTCGACCGCGATGACGTTTGCCACGTACTATCGATCACGGCAGTGCCCCAGGATGTGCGCTGTGTTTCCATCTAGTGGAGATGTTAAATTAAACGCCGTCCGCCTTGCACCAACCGCGTTTCTCTGGAAATTGGCATGCATTTTTCGGATGGTATCACATATTTTCTTAGTGAAAGTAAAGAATAATGAAACGTTACCGAATTACCGCAGTCCATGAATAAGCTTGGTGAAATGAGACTGGTAGTTCGAACTGCCAAAGCAGCAGAAGCACACGACTGCTTTGGTTTTTGTGCAGCGTTTGCCACGAGTGGTCTGTGGGTGAACTGCGCATTTAGTTTAATAAGTCGGATAACTGGGAATGTCCTTAACGTAGGGGTGGCCAAACTTTTTGACCCGAGGGCCGAATTAGCGACTGCCTGGCCACTGGAGTGCCGGATACAGTGTGATTTACGTCATCTATGCAAAAATAGGTTGTTGAAATGTATTGTAGTACAATAATAACAATAAAATCGCACCACTTTGTTTACACTTATGTTTAGCGTAAGTGCTGCTGCGGCAGACAAGTCAACAAGAGACAAGCAGCAGCCAATGCTGTTGCACTGCTGTCCACAGTCGGAAACGTAGCGCTTGAAAAAAATGGGCTAAGTATTTGGCGGGCGGATTAAACTGGTCGGCGGGCCGTAGTTTGGCCACCCCTGCCTGAATGTATGGCCCGGCGGTCAGAACGTGAAGACATTCTCCTCGGCAATCAGCTACATTTGCCGAGCCGTTTCCTGCGAGTCACCTGATTCCGCAATTTCGTTTAACTCAAATTGTTTCAACTCGCGGTGAGTGTACCTGCGTTGCTCGTTCAAATCCTGTGCTTGGTTGATGGAAGGCAGTGCACGTGACGTCACCGAGCAAATCGACCTCCAGTGCAATTGACGATGGTATATGCGTGGCGAGTTGCAGGACAACAAAGTAAGAGCGATGTGTTTTCTCGGACGTAACGAGAATCGCGTCGGTGAAAAAATAGTCGCAGCGCTGTAGATAAGCTCAATAACGTGCAAATTCAATGCGACTGGCCTGGAGAAAGGTCGACGCGTCACTGTTGCGTTCATTCCTTTTCGGTGATTCTCGCCCGTTGACAAAACTCATCGTCGTCTGCAGACGCAAAGATATGTAGGACCTGCATGAGTTACCCTCAGAAGATTTAAAAACGCATTGGTATTACGAAACGTGGTCAGTCCAGGGATAGTGCAGACATGTCCGCTGGAAATCTTTGCGAGCTGGACATCAGTTTCCCCTATCTTACGCTTGATCCGGTAATTAAGCTTGACACGAGCCCAGCAAACTTAGCAGCACAGTTGCTTCATCGTCGCGAACTTCCGTGTCACGCTCGTGCGTGCGAACATGGGTCTTTCGTAATCAAATGACACCTTGTGCCGTATACCTATTTCAACATGCCTCAATTTGCGAAGAATTTCGCGAATGCGATTGTTCTTTCGCCGCTTTGGTTTTGTCGTTGTTGCGTAACAATGCTCTCAATGTTTTCTGTTGTTCCCGTTCATTTTTCTGTCATTAAAATTTTACGGATTATCGTTTTCGTTGTTGCTGTTGCCTGGAAACTCTGCAGCACCTGAGGGAGGAAGCTTTTCACAGTTCTGTTTTACGATTCAGTGGAAAGCGAACCAGTGTTTCCCGATATTTTGCGTCGACCGCGCATTCCCAATCAAGTTTTCACAGCTGCCGGTAAAACTCGAGCTTTTCCATCAGTCCTTTTAAAGTATAGATTTCTCTAAAAGAAGTTTTATCTTAGGGAAGAGCCTCCAAGTTCTTCTTGCCTATTCCGTGCAATCATCTTATGCCGATAATATTGGTGCATATAAACCGGTGGTTCTAAACCTTTTTGCCATGGGCCATCTTTAGAAAATATCCTATGGACCACTGCACTATGCTGCCACCTCATGAACAACCAGTCGAAACTATTGCACATAGGTAAATGAACTCGAGGCATGTTCAACCTTAATTTTTGTGGAACACTAGTGGACCACGTTGAGATTCACTGATGTAAACCAATGGTGGTAGCTTAAAACCGTTTTGAGTGTAAACGCGATTGCCGAATATGGGGTAGAGCGGTTTCAATTTGCATGGTAATGTTAACTTTCGGTTAGTCTGCACATCTTTATTGTAATCGAAAAGTGGACGGGAAGACAGTAATGATCATGTGTCTTCATCACGGTGGTCTGCAAGTACGCTGTGGTTTGGCATGATTGAGAAAAATATCAGCGACAAAATGTCGATTGGGAGGCGAAGCGAAATCGGCAAATACCTGTTTGTTTATTGAGCACAGCGCATGTCCGCTTTCTTTGGCAATCCGAATTTCATACTTGGGCAACCTGCTCTATGCGTGAATGGGTGTAACGATATGCGTCTCATTTTTACGATTTCCATGGCGTGCGAACGTACTGACAGTGGCGTCAAAATGACTTGTGTTGTGGCAAGTTGTTGAATGTAGACCTGCAGCTGAGACAATTTATCCCCTTGTCTCCCATGCACGATGCGGCGGTGACGTTTTGCGATGCCTGGTTCACTTGATTGATCAAGTTGGCTTGAGCTTACTACCGCAAGAGTAGGCTGCACAAACGTTGTAAACATTTGGATAAAATTTTCTCACTCTTTGATGGGTTGTAGCAAAATGCTATATCTTCTTTATAATTTCAGATGAAAGTACTTCATATGCTGGTCCCAAGTGGAAAGAAGGAATAAACACATCCTGGATAAATTGCTGAACGATTTAGAAAGTGTTAGCGGTTGGCAAGTTATGGCCAAAACGATTTTCTTGTTATGTTTGCAATAAATCAATTAAAAAAACAAACATTATCGATTTTTGACCACAACTTGCCAACTACTAACGCTAGATGACCAATCAAGAGCTCTGAAAATGCGAATTTTCGCCTATTTTGAAAGAAGCAACAATTTTGAAAAGTAATTTTGAAAGAAGCAACAAGTACTTGACATTGAACTTTTTTCTCAGGTCCCGATGACATCATCGTGACCACCCCTTGACGTCACGCTGCACCACAGAAAGTTTGAAACCAAAACTGGTCAATTCTTTTATCGAAACTAGAAAACCTTCCGCATCTTTAGAAGGTTCGATTAGCTCTCTAGCTCTAGGTTGGCGAATTATAACTGAATATGTCGAAGCCACCTGGTGGCTCGCGTGGGCGTTAAAAGTGTCCAGCTTGGCAACGCCTAGTTCTTGATGGTTTTACCAGGCTTGTTCACGGGAAAGGGATTCCCATGGTAATTGTTGAAAAGTTCGCAACCGTGGTTTTCTGAAAACATTGTGACGCCACCGTCAGTCAAACGTCATACGGGCGCTGACTAGTGGACACAGAAACTGGGCTTTAAAACTATCCCTAAGCTTCGTAGCTGCTCGCTTTGCGAACCTTGGTAATCTTGATGAGATTTCGCAACCAAACAGCAGCAGCTGGCATTGGATGTTTCATTAATATTACCTAACGTTTCGACATCAATTTGGCGGTCCTGGGCACTTTGCCCCCCTTGTTAAACCACTGCTGGAGCTGTGTCTGTCTATAAACATTTTTCTCACTTTTTCAACAACACCACTACGACATTAACCAAAAATTTTAACTTTTTATCCATTAGTATCTGTTGTAATTTAGGCTATCTAAATAGCAAACACGCTGAGTGTTGGCTGCAAACTTTCATAACCACATAGAGTTTGTCATTTCGTTATTTTAATTGGGCCAACGTTATATTACAACGTAAGCGTTCACTACAACAGAATGACTTGTGATGTACTCATGGGCGTCCGCTAGGGTTGCCAGATCACTTGAAATTTTTTCAAGGACGTTTCGTCGTTTTGTGATTATTGAAATTTTACTTCATGCCTACTTTGAACACGTTTTAGATATAGTGGTGTAGCTGCAGCACAGTAGTCAGAACCGTCGCCAGTAAGTCGTCAGTAGGGGTTTTACGTTTGTGCGGGGGGGTTTATGTTTGTGCAGGTGGGGCTTGACATTCAAATTTGACAAAAATTCCACTGATTTATAGTGTTTCATATTTCAATTTGGGGGCTTGGAGCTTTGTTTGGGGGAACTAAGTCCACCCAAACCCCCGTGGCGACGGACTGCGTTAAGCGGTGACACAACTGTTCTTAGTTTACTTTTTACTACTAAACTGTTTAAAATGGAAAAAATCTGGGCGTTATTCTGTTCAATTGCATTGTTTAATCTTGATTCTTGAATGTTCAATGTAATGATTAGTTCAGTAATGAACAGTTTCACAACTGTTCAAGAACTTTCAAGGACGCCGGAAAATACTCAAGGACAACAATGTTTTAAGGATCAAGGAAATAACGAGTTTTGATAGCAAATTCAAGGAAAGCCCTTGGCGCTCAACGACGTCTGGCAACCTTAGCGTCCGCAGAAATTTTTCCAAAGTCAACATTTTGCTTATCCGTTTCAGGTTGCTAACGATGCAATGCAAATGGACGTTCACAAAACGCTTTACCCTTACTGCACCACAAAAAGAATTCTCCATGTTACGGAAACAGTCGTAAAAATGCTCTTCATTGGCAGCAATGCTTCTTTTTCACTCATATTTCCTTTCACACCGTATAAAATTACGTGGCTTACTGCTACCAGCAGACACGTCTCGCTGCATCACCTGCCACAGTTGTCTGCGCTCAACAATCACATGCGGCAAAATGCCTACCACCGTAACCTGAAGTGAACCTTTGAAAATTTGTTTCCATGTTATTAACACGCAGTCAAAACCAGTAGTAGAACAATCCGCTCCCAAGTTTCGCAACCTGCCTCTGCAGGCAAAATAGCGACTCATCACTGCATGATACCAGAACAGTGAACCTGGATCTTGTGCAGTGTGTCACCGGAAAACAAATTGTCATTACAAGAATTAAGTCAAATAATCGGAATTACGCTGCTGAGCTTAGGTTTTCTAGAAACGTTTGGTTCTTATTTCCAGGGGGGCAGATGCCTTTTTCCCCCTGCGGACCCCCATGGTGCAGTATAGTCTACTGGAGAGTGAATTGCTTTGAAAGCCCAACGCTGATAACATAGGTACAAGTTTCAAAGCGAACAAGGAAAGTGCCGCTTTTAAGCAGCAATCGTGGCACAAGAAAGCTCATCAGTTTTTGCAAGAAACGATGTACGTCAAAACAATTTCTTTAAATTTGCAGTTTCACGACCGGAGTAAGGCGACACTTTACAATGTATGTCCAACACACTGTCAGTGGCCAGCAGAAGCTGCCTGTGACTTTGCAATAAAAGTAGACTCCGTGCGGTCTTCATTCATTGTTGCTCTGGCGCTTTACACGCTGTTTTATGGTTCAGTGTTATTTGATTACTTTAAAATCAATGGCATTGATTCCCACAGGAAACTCATCCACTCACCTTTATGTTGAAAAACTAGAATGCAGGCTAACTGCGCACTCACGGATTGACTGGTAAGACAGCTGAAACTTGCTTTTCGTTTTGGAGGGTTTTAGGATCTTACATTAGTTACGAGTTTTCAATATTGCATTACTATTTTCATTACTGCCTTTCCTTTCAAGACTGCTATCAACGTGGGCGTAACGAGGGGGTTCAAAGGGCACAACTTTCCGGGCGCCGAATCACTATGGGGACGCTGAATCATTGCTAGGGGTGCCGAATGACTGTGGGGGGCGCTGTAAAGACCCAACAATGTCACAAATATTTTCTTCAATACAGTACATTTGCTTATTGAAGACCTCAAGTTCGAACATGGGGGCGCCGAACTTGCTTCTTGCCCGTACGCCATCTAACCTCGTTACGCCCCTGGCTATGGCTATCAAGCATCGAGAACCTCGTATTAGCGAATAAAGGGATTCCGTTTGTGATTAACTGAGTATGGCTGAGGCTGGATATATAGTTCTCACGCACATTGGAAGTGACGGAAGCGCATTATTATTGAATAGCGTAGAATAGCGAAAGAATAGCATTGTTGATAATATTCGGTAATAGAGGCCCATCAAGCTTTTTACCTGCCTCGTAAATTCGGCAAATGCAAAGCATTGTTTATAGAGTGTCTGGTAATCTCTGTTTCTGATTTTGAAAAGAAGCGCGTTTACATTAAAGGGGCACCACAAACGCAACAAGAAGGAGCGCGAAGTTGTCCCAAACTTCCCCCGGGATCCGCCACTGCCTTGTTGCCAGTGCCACAGGCGTTAATTTCCGCAGACAAAGGATTTTCCGATGTTCTGATATGGTGCAGTGGGCTTATCACGAATATTATTTGGTCGTTTAAACACGAGCCATCTGTCAAGCAAGTAATTGTACAATCAGTGGCGTAACTAGAGGTTTGAGATAGGGGGAGGAATTTAGCTAAAGGGGGCCCACTGGTCACGGTAGGGAGCCCACTAGATAAAACAGAAAAAACTAGAGAAATTATAGTGAATCCGGTTGTGGATGGCTTTACTAAAACCCTAAATCACCAGAAAATACTACGAAAAACGCAAAAAAGCAACAACCTACTGAAAACCAAATAATACTAAAACCGAAATATAAGCTAAGTGGGGGCAGGGTTTTTACATTTAGCTTGCCATGGGGGGATGTTCGCACCCTCGTCCCCCGTCAGTTGCGCCACTGTGTACAGTGTGGTTTAAACTCTAATGAGAAAAAGTTGTTTGTGTGGAGAAACAAAAACCACCGAAATGTACATTACAGGCCTATATACAGTATATAGGCCTGTTGTGTCGGTCAGGTAACAATTTTGTTTCAAAGAAAAAATTTAAGGAAAAGTCTTACTTTTCCTAACTACCCATTAAACAATAATGCCTTCAAACAAAACAGAACGTAAAACAAATGTTCATGCACATTTTTTTGTGTGAAAGCCGCGTTTTTTATAAAATTACAAATTTTTAAAAAATGACCTTAAACTGGTTCAGAAATTCCGTCCACGAACTCATATTACAAACGCAAAGTTCCCTTTTTGATTTGATTTTTTTCCCATTGGCTGAATTTCCGTTTGAGGGTGGGAACTTCTTTAGTTGGTCTGACTGGACCGAACGACTGCGATCTTGGTTTTGCGGTCTTGGCAGTCCCATACCCTTCGTCAACCGAAATCTCTTCGACATTATTTGGATCTCTCTCAACCACGGTATTTGCTGGAAGTGGAAACGTGCTAACACCATTGCTAGTGGGGCAATAAAATATATAGCCTCCCTCAACTGGCATTAGGGTTCCGTGCATATGTCCGGCTGGCACAGGATTTGTCATCAAACTTTCGTCTGTGTTGGGAAATGAACGACGCATTGATCTGTGTGATTGCAATTCATATCTGCGGTGCTTTGAGCTCAACGCAGCTTCAGCACCTTTGGCGTTTGACTGCAAGTGAGGCACTGAAGGAGTTGGTGATGCCGCCATGTGACCAGGAAGGTTGTGCCGTCTTTGGATGGGATGTTCCTGTGAAGTCATACGGAAGAAACAGTAAATTTTCAGTAATTGTATTCGTGAAATATGAGCAAGTTTAGAGACGTAGGAATTGAACAGTTGCAATAGTGACAGTGAAGCCTGAAGCACCTAGATTACTAAACTGACATTTTTAGTGGGTTGACCAAATAAGCGCAAGCATACGGTAATGTATTTGCATCAAAAACTGTGATGACGTTTGTGTTATTTTTGGCCACTGCGTCCCGATTTTGTTGAGAATACAATAGTTGCTTGTGCTTGCCCTTTTTCAAACATGCTATTTCACTTTTATCTATCGCGCTAGGAGGGGTTTCGATGAATAGCAAACTGTTATAAGTTCTTTTGCAAATTACGGTTCAGTACTTCCAGCAAAAAACGATCAGAGCTCTTGACGGAAAACGTATTAAACTTCCAGTCATTTTATTGTTGTATTTTGTCTAATATTTTAATGCGTTGCGGAAGGCTTTCAAAAATTAAATACAACTACAAGATCAAGGTCAATTTAGCAATGCCTTTTGGTAGGAACGTTGGTTTGATATAGTTTGGATAAAGTTTCCACAAGATCTTGTGCCTGCATAAGTTTTCTACCCAAGCTGAAATTTCTGAAAGCGATGTTAGAATCACCACATACTCTCAAAATTCGTTAGTTGATGAAAAAAGAACAAATATTTTTCAGCATGATTTTCCTTCTTGATGAAACCAGCTCGGCGCTCACCTCTTAATTTTCTTTCTACAAAAAGGCTAATTACCACTTTACAGTGCAACGCCACCCAAAAGAGACCCATATGTTTGGACAACAGCATAAAAAATGACTAAAAATTAGTCACAACTTAATTATTTTCTTGAGCAATCTAAGCACCGCTTGAGGAAAATATCATTGTTTCATCAAAAACCTTTGGAATAATGCTCACTTTCTCTTTGCGTTCCAACCTGTTGTTATTGAAAAAGCTTTTTCCTGGTTGAATTGCGGTCACTCGAGTCTAAGTGCATCGTCAACTTCGACTTTGTTAGTAAATATAATGAAATAAAGTAACAACGCTTTGCAACTAGTAGCTTCAGTTGAAAAGTTTTACACGTTGTCCTCACAAGTACTGGTGATATTCTAACAAATCAAAAACATATGGAAGGCCTGTTCATGCAGTGCTATTGCAACATAGGTAAACTTGTTAAAAGTTCTTTCAAACTTGTTTGCTTTCCATACTTTATATACTCACATTTTTGTGCACAGAAAATTTATTTGAGTCTTCCTGTGGATTCCCGGTGTTGTTCAACGTTTTTCTTTTATCACAAACGCAGCTGTAACCACAAAAGATTTTTCAACTAAAAGGAATGTTTCTCTCAAAAATATTCTGAAAATAGCGCATTTAAGGCTAATGGCATTTCGTAACTCAACTACCTTTATTTTAATATTGGTACTTTTACAGTACAAACTTTAACTTTTCAATTCAATATGCCAGTATCAAACAGATTTGCTTCTTACAGTTTTATGACGACGGCAATTATAATTAATAGCAGCAGCCCAGCAGCAGCGATTCCAATGATGACGTGGAGATTAAAAGCCGGTTTGTTGTCTCTGTTCTTGATCGTAATTGCTGCACGAGAAAGTATTTATGTTTGCGTTATGTCAACGAACGTTAATCTGCTCTCTTGGTACGTATATTAGCTTAAGGGCACTTTTTTTAACACAGTACTGCCAACGCTGCAACAGGAATTCTTTCTGTTCAATTCGTACTAGGACTGTGATAAACAAAAGTTTAAAAACTTGACTAATACTTTTGTGTGTAAAAACCGCGATAGCTTTGAGAAAGTTTTGAGGCGACTGTATATTGTCATAAGGAACTCTGAACATATCGTTTTAAAAGCATCTGATAATGAAAAACAATCATGTTCACACACTGTTCTCATACACAAAATAAATTCGTCATAATAATCAACTTTAACAATTTTTCTTTTTAAGTTAACCGATTTGGTTTGCAACACGGCTTTCAAATAGCTCCTTCGGTGCACGCTGACATTTACACAATACTGTGTTTTCGTTACATATTTCATGCTGATGTCTTTATTGTAGCTGTGGTGGATGAAAGTGGCTGCGAGAGGGAAGTTCAAGATTTTTTAAAAGAGTTTATTTGGACCCTATAGTTCTAGCAACTCAGTTTTCATGATGGCAATTTAACTTGATTCTGACATAAAGCTTATAAATTAGCTATTGAGAGTTTCTGCACAGCTTGATTTTTTCCATCATAAACCTCTGCACCAACTTAACGTAGAGACGTATAACTTCACTCAATTGCCAAGTCGGAGAATTTACACTTTTGTCTAAAATGATATGTGAGAGCAGGGACACCGGAGAACTGGGCACTGTTCTCTCCCTATTCACATAGGAGCAACAAGGAAGAAATGCTTTTATTGTGAACAAGACAATAGGTAAGTTCATGCTTTATCAAGTAGGACTAGAAACGAATTTATTTTGGTGCGTCGTGTACTTCCAAATTCAGAATGGCTTAACTACAGTACCACGTTTCGTTCATAAACAAGAGGAACATATCAAAGCTGAGACAATTATTTCCATAAGTGTACGGCAGTGCATACTTTTGGGGATGCAAAAATTTTTTGCCTAAATTTGATCTTGCTTTCCCAAATAACGTATAGACAGCAAGTCTTAATGTTAAGACTAAAACGCACCATTGTAAACTAATCAAGGTTTCTGCATGCCTAATTAGGCCTACCAATTACCGGGGTTCAGAGCCGTACGCCCTCAACTAGCAATCAATATTCTGCATAGCTACAGCTTGGGTGCAAATTTAAATGAAGTGGTTGTATATTATTCAAATTGGAATGAAGCTGTTTGAAGTTCCCTAAAATTGAAAGAGCTGTTTGAAATTCCCCAAAAATGAAAAAAGCTGTTTGAAGTTACCCAAAATTGAATAAAGATGTTCCACTTGGCCCGAAACTGAATGGAGCTATTGTTGTTTGGCCAGAGTTGATTTAGTCAGTTAGAATTTACCCAAATTTTTCCAATTTATGGAAATATTTTTGACTTCACCCAAATTTGAATGAAGTAGTCCCAATTTGCTCAAATTTCATTAAGGTTGTTAAAATATAGCCAAATGATTTTGATTTTATCCAAATTTAAATAAAACTCTTATAATTCATCCAGACGTTTCTGAACGTACTAAAATTTTAATGCAGCTTTTCTATACAGCCCATCTTTGAACACGGCTATTTGAAGTTGCCCTTCATCCCAAGTGTTTCCAATTAACCAAATGTTTTTGTTTTCACCCAAGTTTGATGAAAGCTTTTCTCATTTGTCCAGATTTAATTGAAGCTGTTGTACCTCACCCAACTGCTCCTATTTTGCTAAACTGTTTCTACTTTTACCCAAAACTTTATTAAAGTTTTTTAGTTGGCCCAAATTTGATGAAGGCTGCTGGAATTACCACATGATTCCAGTTCACTCAAGGGCAGTGTTTTATTTGCCATCAGGGGCAAAAAAGAATGGCAAAATAGGCTCAGACTATTTTGCCGTTTTGGCCATTATTTTGCCATTGATTTGGTTATCATTTTACCTTAGTTTGGAAAATAGACACTACCTCACTTACATGTGAATGTAGCTGTATACTTTGCCCAATTTTCGAAAATTTTAGCCCGAATAATGGCCAATTTTTCAGCGTTGGGGATGCGACCGCATCCCCATGCCGTACGCTTATGATTATTTCCATTATAAATGCAATTCTGTTTAGACTGTTTAAAAGTGGTCAACAGCTTAGAGTTTGAAAGTGTTAAGGAACAGCGTTACAAAAAGTGAAGATCAAACAAAAAGTGTTTTTGATAAATGTGATTAACACATTCCTATATACCCATTTTGCTCTCCACAACTTGTGCCTCAATTTTTCACATGCCCGCCAGAAGTTCCACCTTTCCAGAATCACTGGACGAGAGAGTATTTAATGCTTGAGCCAAAAAATTTAATGCCGCAATTCTGAATCCGAATCCACTGTACTTTGTACAACACAAAGATCATTGACGTTTGACCCTCGACGCAGTCGTGACCCACTAATGGATATGTTTGTTGACAACAGTTTCTTCCAAACGTACTACACACCTATTTGCTCAAAAATCTTGGTGTTATCTGAAACGCTTTGCTGCTAGCTGAGGCAAAAGTAAGTTGTTGCTAGTTAAGAATTTCCTGAAAATGCTCTATTCCTATGAGAGATTAATATATCAAGCGACTCTGATTTACTGAGCAACATTGTCTTTCACAGAACAAGAAATACTTACAGCGACTTTCTGACAAAATAAAAGAAAGCGCAATGTTAAAATAAAAATTGTAGAAATAAAACTCACACATTTTCCCAGGGTTGGCAGGTTTTGGATATGTCGGAAAAGTCCACTGTGGTCTTCTTGGTGGCTTTGGTCGGAAAAGACCTCCTGACTTACCTCGAGTAGTTTTGGGTGAAGCCGTTGCTCTCCTGTTAACAAAATCAGAGGTGAAGTAATTGCTTAAATTATCCAAACTAGTCTGGAACCATGGTTTTACCAAATATCTTCTTCCGTTAGGTGTAGAAGCAGGCAATTCTTGGGCGTGCAAAGGATATTTTGCTAGAAATTTCCTCAAATTTGCCAGAAAAACTTTTAATCCGGCAAACTTTCTCCCTACAAATTTTCTGTAGCTCTTGGTACATTATATTTTCCTCTGCCATTTTGCCATAGACATGAAAATAGAACATTTGGCACTTGAAATTTGGTTCTTGACGACCGCAAAATCTACTGCAAAATATTGAAGAAGATACACCTTCCTTTACCATGTGTGCGCTCAAAGTTCTTCAACTTTTATGTTTGAGTTTCATAAGGAACGCGGGATGAAAAGCTGAGTGCTAAATACTGAAATTTAAAATATCAGGGATTTCCATCCCCAACGTCTATCGCTTAATTAAGTTGCATGAGAACATGGGCGTGAGGACAACATGGGCGTACGCGCAGAACTTACGTAGTTCCAGGACCTATTTGCGGATAACCTGCAAGGGCTTTTTATAAAAGTTGATGGCAAATGTTTGAAGAAAAAGATTTGGCAAATCGACATTTCTTTGCTTAACTCTGATGATAACCAACTGTGCAGTAGGTAAACCGGGTGATGTAGCCAGTGCGCACTTTGAAGTGGTAAGGAGTTCCTCTATTTTTCAACGTATAGCACCAAAATATAGGCGTTTTTTGTCATTTTAGAGAATTTCTCAACAGAGAAATTGCCAGGTTGACGTTTGCAGTTTTGATGAAACATTCTCCACTTCTAATTTTGGCACTACACATCTGCTAACAACCAACTAAAAACAGTTTGCATAAAAATCGCTCTTGGTGTGCTATAGCCAGTATACCGTAACTGACATTTTCAGTAAATCTTACGTAGATTGTTTGCATGAACGTAGGATGGTCAATCCAAACTGGAGGCACTCAACTTGAGAAAAAGTTTATGTTTTACTTATTGTGCATTCATCTTTTTAATATCTTTACCCCAATAAATGGTCAGAAAAATATTCCTAATTTTCAGCAATGTCTCAAATGTATAAGTCATAAGACATGCCCAGGAAACCTAACTATACATCTGACAATGAGCACCTAACCCATTGTCTGATTTGATGCGGTGCACTATTGATAAATAGACAAACCCAGCGGTACTATTGCTTTGACACGTCCCACACGCGATTGTTCATGGGCGAACAAATATATATTTAAAATTTGGAAATTGACATCACAGCTTCTTCTCGGAAGGCAGCGCAAAATACAATACCTTCCAAAATACATTATCTGGTATTGATTTTCAAATTTACCAAACAGATATTATTATAAAGGAATAAATCAATTATTTTTTAAAAAGCTTCATTTGTGCAACAAATTAAGTTTTCTTTGCAACTGATATTAATGGAGCAGGCACACGCAGTATGGTACGAAGAGAATGCACGCAGCCTATAACAACACCACTTGAATTTTGCATTACATCACGCAAAGTTTAAGTGTTCGCCAGCATCAAGCTACATATTTCGTCAAGATATCTGATGCTTTGATTAGAAACAATCTGAATGCATTTGTACAACGATATGCGTCTCCCTTTAACCGTTTTATCCTTTCAATTCAAAAATTTGATGCCTTTTGTAAGTCTTCGTTCTTGTACGACTATGTAACGCTTTTGTATGCTGATGAACGAATTCAGTACTTGATGCTTTGTTTCAGTGTTCGTTTCTTTTCAATATTGCCTGCGGGTACCTGTTAGAACCCACCGCGTGGTGTGCTACGTTCAAGCATTTTTCAGTTCGTTGCCAAACTCTGCGATATCGACCANNATGAGTATGAGTCAAATACTTGAATAAACAAAATTTCGGCAATGAATAAATAAAACATACGTGAATAAATAAACTTGTCCAAAATTTCGGCAAAATCTCAAAACATTTGGACAAACAAGGATTTTTAACAATATTAATGAATTTGTACTTCCTTTTTATTGAGAGTATAAATACATGTTTATTGTGTTCTAAATGTCGATACTAAAGTTGTTCTTTTTGGGGCCTTAATTTTGGATCCAGAAATGCTAGAAAGCCAATCAAGGGCTGAAAAAACTCGGATTGTAGCCTAGTTTCCAATAAAAAATTGAGTCTAAGAATTGGCTTGTTGGGTTGGCGCCCAGAACCCGATCATCTCGGCCAAAAATGCGTAAACCTACCGCCATATGAAGTAACCCACAAAAAAAAATCCAAAGCTTTCCAATTTTCTTTTCAATCGAAACCAGAAGACTTTCCGGATCTTTAGAAGGTTTGAACAGATCTCTAGCTCTAGCGGCTGGCGAGTTATGGCAACAAATGTGCCTAGCACGATCGTGGCTTCTGCGGTCCTTAAAGGAAAAAGGCATTTCTAAAACTTTGTATTGTTTTCATATTGTCAGTCGCAAGCTTGGCAGAACAAGAAGTAAACTTAGTCAACGCCCCTTTTCTAAGAATAGAAAAACAGTTTTTGCTGAAAGACTCAATCGAAGAAATAAGGTAAGTAGCACTTGGTACCAGGGTCGTAATCTGCGAGAGGTGAGAGGTATGATCATTGTAGTTTCAAAATTTTCCATTCTCGCAAGTCGCAACTTCCAGTTTTTTAAAAGCGGATTGCAACCTGACCTAAAATTAAAGTAAATCAAGTGTTGTTTTACTTCTCTGAAGTTACGAATAACACTCAATTATTTCACCTGATCTTCTGCTTTAGGGCTGCTGCATCACGAATGTTTTTCTATTGAAGAAAGAAAACTTCATTATGCTCGCGTTGTAGTTACTGTGGTCTGTCACGAATGATCTGCGAGCACGCAATTCCGCTTACTCTGGGCCGTAGCCCCCTCGATTACTTTCGCAGTGAATGTTGCATTGGTCGCAAGTCAATGGCAACACCTTTAACCCATCCATTATGCCAAGCACGAAGCTGGACAGGCCGCTAATACCGTTTTTCAAGTTTTCGCTATGACCCAACCAGGATTCGAATCCATCCTACCAGCGTTGTGGCACGCACTCTATCCCACTAGGCCACTTAGCCGGTAATGGTTTTCTTATTGCTCACCTTAATCTTTTTACTTGAAAGTGTTTTCGCGCACGATTAGGAATGTTTTGAGTAACGAACCAACGCGCAGTGATCGATGCAGCAACAACTTTGTTCTGAAACATTAGCTGGCTGCAGTTTTAAGCGACGCATTAATTAATAATTTGTTTTATTGCATGTGCAGAATGCATGGAGTGAAAGTAGTTAAAAAATCGCTTCCAACTTTACTTTGGCTCGGTACTGGTATCTCAAAAAAATGTTATGCCACTCAGCTGACTGACAAAGTTTAGCAGAAAGACTAGAGCAACGTCGAACTGCATGTGAAGTGTTGCCAAGGTGAAAAATTATTGCGCATGAGCATGCCCGACTGCGGAATCCTTTTCTGAGAAAAACAAAAGTTTTTCAGGGAAATGAGGAATGTCTTCGTTCGTGCTAAATTTTCAAGATTATCCGAATTTGTTTACTGTTTTCTTTACGGCGATAGAAAGAAGCAAAAGAAATGCTGCCATGCAACCTTGCAGTTTTGTTAAGCCAGCCACACCTTTTTTACAATTGTGTACTGAGAGGGGAGACGCGATCCCTGAGCGTCGGGTTTTTAGGGGTCATCGAAAAACTGAGCACAGACATCTTGTATAAAAACGTTGCTACCGGTGCCCTTACCACGTCTACGACGATTACTTCTTTTCGTTCAATGCGTGAAATAAAAATTACATGAATATATCTATACGTCACAATCTATTTTGCTTGTTCTACATTTAGATTACGGACAGTTCAGCAGAAAACTTTATTACGTAACAGCAGTTATTGTTACAGAAGTTCTAGGATTTGTAGATATGCTACCACTGCAAGGATTTATCAGTTCAACACTTGCTTTTAATCGTAATCGCTTGAGTCAGTCGGAAGATTAGTGTTGTTCTAGTCTACACAGACAAAGGGTAGCCAAGACAAAACTATATAGAAGCGCGGTAACCAGAAAGTGCAATGCAACATTTTCTTGAAGACAGTGATGAACAACTCCATTGTCACTTTTATGACCCATAAGCACATATGCTGCCGGTTTTTTCCAATTAAATATTGCTTTGCTTGAAGATACTGTTTACGTTTATGCTGTAACTTGTCTGCGATAAACGGCCAAAATGCTGGTCTTGTTAAAAGCGCAACGCACTCCTCATTCATCACGTTCATGTTGTCAAATTAAAGTACTGTTTTTGCAATACTGTACATTTGGTCATGAATAATAACGCCCCACCTGCTCCCAAAAAAACGTTTGCCTCCGTCTGTGCTCCAAAAAGCAAACTACGCTATTATGGCTAAAAGGAAAAACTTGAGCGCAAGGTATACCATAAGGTGGGATACAGTGGCGTACGCAGAAAATTTCCGAGGGGAGGGCCAAAGCATAGGCGTAGCCAGGGGAGGGCCAAAGGGGCCATGCCTCCCCCCAAATTTGTAGAAAATATAGTCATTTTGTGCTTTGAGAGGCGTTTTTCTAAA
>JGI24021J15306_10000827_pt1 | contig 27039 bp, 17 predicted proteins | sample Ectturendosymbi1_FD_15306 | JGI IMG/M metagenome (IMG submission 15306) | reverse complement strand
ATTTGTCACAAAACTCAGAAACAGACTGAATGATGAAAGTGTGCTTTGATTGTCATGCGTCAGTATTATAAACATCATTGAAAAACTGTGCTTAACTTATTTAACAATTTGCTAATAAATTGCGCAGGGACCAACAGTAGTAATTTCACAATGATATTTGAATTTTTTATCGCTCAAAATCGCATTCATTTCAAAACCTGAAAAAACCCGGGTTTTCCCAGGTTTCTTTTCTTAGCTACCCGAAACCTGGGTTTTAAAATGTTGCCCCGAATTGGAAACACTACTCAGATATCTACGTAAGTTGGTCAACAGGTGCATTTGGCCTCATCATTTACAAAAATGACAAAAAAGTTGAATCAATTGTTGTTTGATTCTTCCTCTATGAGCATTTCCATGGAAACGACCCAAAAAATAGAAAGATGCAAGATCTCAACAACTGAAAGAGCTAGAATAAAAATTTTTTTCTTTAATGAACCACAACTAGCATATTCCTATATATGCGTTTATTTTACTTGCTTATTTTGTATGTTTTTTGAGATATTTAAGATTTCTTGATTGTTTTATTTTTTAGGCTAAGTTTTTGATTTTATGATTTTAGGCTAAGTTTTTTTTTTATTTTTGGTGCTTACTGGTGCTTGCATGAGATGGTGGGTTGACTTCTCCATTTTTTTTGGTTCATTTGATGTAGAATGACCCCTTTACACAATATCACGGGCCTTGGAATTAGACCGAGATCAATGTCCATGGTAACCTGGAGATGAACATCATTTCATTTGCCTTGAAAGCCTTGTATTACAGCAAGGGTGCTCCTTGGTAATGCAAATCTGAGCTTTGTTATGCAGGCCATTACAGGTGCCTAAGGCTCCCCATGTTATTGGCCAGTTTTTTGTTCACCTTGGCACATACATTCTGGTGCTATCTCCTCTCTTGTGAAAGCAATGAGACTGAATTTGGACTTGTCAATGTAAATCACTCTTTGGTTGTGTTCATCCTTTTTCATGTTGTTGGTAGATCTGTAAAAGGGTATTATCAGAATAAGACTGTGTGTGAAGTTTGATCCTTATGTAAAAGAATGTCTTTGACAGCATCACAGAAAACCTTGTGTTATTTGAGCCACATCAAACGTTCTTCGTTCTGAAAAACTACTTGTCAATCCTTAAACTCAAATGTATATTTGTTGCAAAGTGCCCCATGTTTCAATTTACTGACCAATTGGAGGCATTTGATAATAACAAGCAAGATGAATCACAAGATTCTTTTTTTCTGAAACAATCTCAGAAATATGTTTCAGAAAAAAATCAAAAAAATATATTGGGAAGTTGTAGTGTAAGGATATGACATAAATGCAACATTCAATTGAACAACATATACCACAGAAACATGAATGCCAAATCATACATATAACAATCATACACATAACACAGATGATGTTGGGCAAGCAATGGGTGAAGAGTTGAGGCATGTGCAGAGGAGCAACTAAATCATGCACATAGTTACGTGACAGATGTAAGCAACAATATATAAGGGTTATGAGGTGGAAAGCAATGCATTGAACACATTTAAGTACAGAAGCAAGGGCAAATTTATCCAATGTGCAACATGAATTTGTAATATGCGACATTCAATTACATAACGCAGATGACTATGGTAACGCAGATGACTATGGTACAGATGAACTAGTGCGTCATGCACATAAGTGGAAGAAATAACAATGGAGGTTATGAACCGAAAGTCATGTAGTAACCAGGGCTGCAGAGCTGGACCTGGGATTTTTGCTTGGAGCTGTAGCTCAGTTTGAAATTTAGGACCAGAGCTGGAGCTGTGACTGTATGAAAGGTAGCTCCAGCTCTGGGTCCCTTCCTAAATACTAATGATTATCCAAATTGACTGGAAACTAAAATTACTGTGCTCTTTACAGCACACTAAACGAGATTGTTACGAGTTACGACACTAGACTGCAACAATGCGCGAGTCTTTGATGTTTCCTTGGTTCAAATCAGGCCTGCATAACTCAGAAAGCTCAAAGGGCAAAATGATCAACATAAATTTGCTGCGGGCCGCAAAAGTCTCTTTCATTGTGTTATGGAAGAAATTCTGGAATGATAGTTACTTATTTGAGGTTAAGCTTTTGCAACATTTTCTACAAATGAGGAAGCTGTTATGGGTTGCAAAAATATCTTCTGCGGGCCATATGTTGTGCAGGCCTGGTTTGAACCATCTCTAAGGCTGTGGCATTGTAGCTGGATAGGCGTGGTGCTACTTTTAGAAGTACAAAAAACGTTAACTACCACAACATCTCACTTTCTAGTCAGAATGATCAAAGTAGGTATGTAATAGTATAGTGATCTAAAAAGAACTTCTCTTAAGCTTTGTAGGTTAAATTGTGCTTTGTGACTTATTACTGCTGTTATTATGAGTGCAAAAGATACAAAATCAGATCAATACACTTGGTTATCTATTGTAAAAGAGGCAAAAGTAATTTTTTTCTAGAAGTCATACTATTTCTTCGAACAAAGGGTTTTCAAACACACCTTGGAATATGTGTTAATGCAATTGTGTGCATGTTAGAAAGAACACACGAGAGAGTTAATCGAATGAGCGTTTTGCATTCTTTGCATGGTTTAATCAGGCACTGGCAGAGGTTTCAGCTGGAATTGCCAAGAATGCAACGGATGAAGCATGCAATGAGTGCAAAACACTTGGTCAATTAGGACTGGACTGTGTCTAAATGCTTGGAGACAAACGTAGTTTTCCAAGCAGCCATTTTCTTGATATGGGTCGAAAGAAATAACACAAGATCCTCAGGCATTAACAGCAAAATTAGCAACTGTCTTTACAGAAATTGTTTATATCACTGTTATCTTGTGTTACGTTTCTTCCAGAACCTGTTCTCTGATTTGTCTGAACCTGTGACTGTTATTTTTTGCTGATTTTCACACTATGGTAAGAGTGCTGATTGTAAAAAAACTCTATCAGATTAATCTACTCAAATAAGTTTGGTACATTCTGTTAGTTTTGTGTACTTCATATATTTCATTTTTCATTCAACTTGAAGCATCCAGACAATTGAAAATGCTATGTATAAAACGAACAGAAGCCAGAGCTGGAGCCATGTTATGAAAAAAGATAGCTCTGGAGCTGGAGCTACACTCATGAAAAAAAGAGCTTCGGAGATGGAGCAGCAGTGTCATTTTTACCATGGCTCCATAGCTCTGGTAGTAACCAAGGCGTTACAAAACAGAGGAGACATGTACCATATAGGCAAAAAGCAGTTTTTTGTCAACGTAGACTACAAAGAAGCAACACAATTACCCTTGGTCAATTGTGAGACTGCATCGCAGTTGCATATGTATCCTGCATTGCACAAAGCTTAGAAGAACGAGGTTGAAAAGACAATGATGGAAATCATGCCAGTCAGAGATTTCAGATATAGCAACAGATTATAAAAGGTTGAACAATAAAAGTAATCCAATCAATAATGGGTACATGAAAAACAAAATATGGTTAGTTAATGAGTGAAGTATGAAGGTGTAGAAACAATTGCAATTCATTAGTATTGTCATGGCATATATCCACTTAACACTCACATCTTCATGAGTCATGATAGTGACATACTCCTACTCCACAATTTAGCTTAAGATAATGCTGTAAAAAGCGACACTGAAAACACCTGCAAGGTGACCACTGGGAAAGAAAGCAGGTAACAACCAAACATACCTATCCAATGTGGAGTTGAGTTGATTTTATTTGGTGATAATTAGTATTCCAGCAAGAAAAACAAATTAGTACAAGAATGCCAGGGCATTGAAGGAACCAGAAGGTTATTAGATCAATGCCCCTCAACAGTTGAATTAGTATTGTTACTGTCCAGTTTCAATTCGTGGTGTTGCATATATGTGGGAAGGAGCTACCAGATGATCAACACAGTTGCACGGTAAACCCTGGGTCACAACTGTTTTTACCCATTGAATCAGGTGTTCCGTAAGGATCTGGCCTTGGTAGAGAAAGTATAAACGTATCTAAAATGAAATTCTGCGCAGGTTGTCCTGACCTTTTCACATCTAGCAAGCTCTACAAATGCTTGCAGCAGTTTTTTAACATGGGGAAGATGGAGTGGAAACTCTTGGGATTAGATATGGTGAGATGTAGTATTTGAATTTCATTGTTCACTAGGAGTGATCCATGGGATATGATGCGCTGCTACTGCAAAGCAAAAGAACACCAGCACCAACAAGAAAGCGAAATCACATAACTGACAATAGACTCAAGAAAAAAAATAAAACAAGCAAAACCTAGGCAAACAAATACAAAGTAGATGTGGAAAATAATGGGAGTTTGTATAAAAGGGTGAAGATCAGTTAGGAATAAAGAGGTTTGTGAGAAGATAATATGAACAAAAGGAATGAGTCAGTATAGATTCTAGTAGAGCTCAACTGATGCATCAGCATGCCAATATATATCGGCTGATATGATATTGCTGATGTATTGTATCAGCATTTTGCTGATATATATCGACAATATTTGCCCACAAAAGCCGCTTCCAGCACTACGTTATTGTTCTGCATGGAATGTTTCCAACCCCAAGTTGCACTTCGTCTCTGACTGATTAATGCAAATTCTCTGTTAACAGCACGCAGCCCTCAGACTATATCAAGTAGTGTGTAATAGTCCAAGGTAATCAGACCACTGCGCAATTGTCTTGATAAACTGTTCTCTGACGTAACATTCACTCATAGATTTTTGCAAGGTAAGCACTAAGCAGATGACTGCTTGTGAACAAATCAGGTTATGTGCTGTGGTGGTTGACTTGACTGTTCCACTTGGCTTTTGCAAAGCCGCCTAGCAAGACAAGGCCTTCAGCGTGTGTCAAAAAATGTGCCTATGTCACAGCAAGCACTGACCCAGGTTTGCACAGAATTCGATGTTGTATGGTTCTTCATCACAATGAGGTCATGGTTTCTGTTAGTAATTCACCGCACATTGTTGTTTACCTACTTGTGAGATTTGCGTGCATCTGCGTATAGGCACATAGGCCAACACAAGGGAGTACTTATACGCAACGCATGTTTTGCCTGTTTGTGGATTCGCTTGCAGGCATGATTTAGAGTAAGACTATTGAAGGCAGTAGCTACGACAGATGAAAACATGCATTGTAATGTACATTATGTGTGATAGTCACTACTCTATGATACTGCTAAGGCAGTGTTATAATTGGGGCAACGAATTTTTTGACCCAAACTTAAAATTTTGACTTTATGATTTACAAATTTTGACTTTATTTTGACCTATGAATTTTCTGCATTTGCAGCTGCAACATAATTATTTCTTAGGTGTTGTGTTTAACTCAGCATATTCATGCACTGTACTTAAAAAAAGTGATTTGATTGTTCACGTTTAGGGATGATATACTGATAATACATTAATAACTACAGTAGAGTCAAACCTGAAAACATAAAATTGAAGCACTGTATTTACAGTGTAATGGATTGAGCATTTATCAAACAAATTTCTGCAAAAACGTACTTCATGCCTTACAATGCAAAGCCTACATAATATTCAATCATCCAATAGTGCACAAAATAACATCATTACGCCAGAAATTGCAACACACCCACTGTTATTACAGAAATGCAACTAAACTTGCAAAAGATATCAGTTATCTGTTGTTATAGTTTCAGTAAAATATCGGTGAAGAGAAAAGAACTGTGCTACAAGACAAGTTTTAACCTAACAATAAATTTTGACCTAATGATAAATTTTGACTTCTTTTGACCTAATAACTTGCAAATCCCTCATGGTATGAGTGTGAAATTTGGTTTGTGGACGTTTTATAAAATTTAATAAAGGCAGGAAATTTTTTATTTATTGTCTTTTGGTTGCCCTAGTAACAATATATTTTTGGGAGGTATTACAGACATCACAATCAACTGAGCAAGTCATGCGTTCCAAACATGTCATGTGACCAATTCAACCAATCATGTTTGTTGGAAGACAAAATAGCTCCAGGAGTGCTTATTTTGTGTCATGATGCAAAATAAACATTGCTTAAGGTTAAAAAAGTGTATTTTGCATTACTTTGTCCGCATATTCAATATTGTATAACCAGCTGGGGGTGTGCTGCTAAGTCTGTTTTAGATCCTTTAACGAAACTTCAGAAGCGTGTGGTACATATTATGACGTTTAGTCATAATAAAGCTTCTTCAATGCCGTTGTTCCACAAATTAAACCTGGTGACGCTAAACGATGTTTTCAAATTAGAAATCGCTAAGATCATGCATAACACAGAAAACAGTGAGCACTTGCCGGACTACATTTCAAAAAATTTTAAATGAGTAAATTGGACACACAATTATAACACCAGACACTGCAATAAAGGCAACTATGTATAACCGAAAATTAGAACAGAAACTGGGAAAAAATCAATAGTTTATTGGGGCCGAAAGATCTGGCAAGAAGTTCCACTGGATATCAAATCAAAACCTTTACTGCTGTTTAAAAAAATACGCCAATCATTTAATTCGCCACTATATACGCGGATGATGCCTACAATCCATGGATTCATTGTTGAGTGATGTTACAGAGCAACGTTTATTTGAAACTTATCTTGCATGTGGATTGTATCCATTATTTTTTGGTCTTGCTCATTATTTGGATTGTACACGTGTGATTGAGCAAGGTTGGAAAATGTTCTGCTCTTTGCTTTCACTTTTGCTGGTTGGCGCAGGGCTCGTGAGCGCGTTCGTTTAGGGTCTTTGACAATACGTGATTGGGTGGTGGCAGACAGGATGACTGAAGTGTCTTTTTGTCGCCTCCTGGCCTTACTGTGTCTGCATTGACAAGTGCATTTACGTTAAGGCCAAAAAAATAAAATTGTTGTTGTTGAGTAATTCAAAAATATCAGTTATCAGCAATGAAAAATAAAAACATCAGTATCGGCCCAAAAAAACTTATAAGTCAAGCTCTAGATTCTAGCATAAAAATTAACTAGGCTACAGTAAAGATGAAGGACTCCATGTTTTAGCACCATATTCTCTATCATCATATGCAGAGATAAGTATATCTGAGATAAGTATATCAGAGATAAGTTTGTTAAATGTGAATGGCGAGCATTCATCTAGAGAGGATCAATATGTCCCAGATCTTGCGGCCTAGGTGCTTTAAAGACCTTTTTCCACAGTTGGTATGGGTCTTTGCCAAAGATATGCACCCCTAGTTGCACTGTGTGTTGCATGACAATGCCCTTGATTCATCTTGGGGATAAGGCGAATGAAGTTGTCAGGAAGGATTCCAGAGTGAAATTTGTGCATGGTTTTACCTAATTCAAGGTTATAAATGGTCTAAACCACAGGTCTCCAAATGCAGCCCATGAAACCATTTTACCCGGCCCATGAAACCATTTCATCAAGCACACAAAGTCATTTTGTCAATTATGAAAAAATAACATATTTACCAAAATTTTTTTATTTGGTAGAATGTAACGCATCCTGAAACAATCACATTACGTAAGGCATCTGGCTCTCGACATGTTTTGTATTAGCTTATGTGGCCCTCACAAAAAAGTTTGGAGACCCCTGGTCTAAACGATCACTACCTGAATACCTGTACAACACTATCTCATATATATCTAGTAAAACCTGACAAACAACAATCAAGTCCAGACAACATAGTGGTTGCTATCAGATTCCAAATGTCAGTTGGCACTATAAGCAGTCAACATATGTAGGTGTGAAAAAAGGCACCACAACAAGGAGTTTTTGTGTTACCACAATAGTTCTTGCTAGGCAATAAGTGCCGAGAACGACATCTTGGTAAATGGAAGGCTAAAAAGTTAATCATTTAGCTGTCAAAAAACTGAAACAATCACACCAAACATATTTTTGAGAAGAAATATAAATTTCATTAACTGTTGCAAAAGTTGAATTAATAGCTCACTTGGTGTTGAAAACAACACTTCAGTGAATCGTGTGTTAAATAGAATACTGAATAACGTTCCAGTCAGTTCCATAGGTCACAACTAACATATTGCTTATTTTGGGTGTGAACTGTCTGACATGCTCGCAAAGAGTATAAAGTGCTGGCAATTAGCAGTTTTCAATTGTGTAAAACAGGGGTGGGGAACCTGTGGAACGTGGGCCAAATGCGGCCCACATGAACATTTGATATGGCCTGCATCAAAATTTTTGTTACCAAGTTAGAGCACAAAATCGCATCAAAACCAAGCTCCATGATAAGCAGGCAGGTACTTAGACAGTAAGTCAGGAGAAGTCACTCTTACTCATAGTTAGATAAAGGTTGATTTTAGAATAAATTTAATTGAATTTTGTGGCCTGCCAGCGATATTGCATAATTCATGCAGCCAGTGGTGGTAGTTATGTTCCCCACCCCTGGTGTAAACAGACCCTGTTGGAGTCATTAATCTTAATAGTTATGTAATTTTAGTGCTTCACATAATTTTCTTGCTTTATGCTAGGGGTATCTGAACTTCTTTGTCAAATGGCCACATAAGCTATTACACGACAGTTCGAGGGCCAGACATCTTATCTAATGTGATCATTTTAGGATATTTAAATAAATTCTACTAAATCAACAAATTTTCCATAAGTATATCATTTTTTCATTATTGATGAAATGTCTGCGTGGCTGGACGAAATGGCTTTGCGGGCTGGATTTTTGGAAACGCCTGCTTTGCTGCTCATGCTATGTGACAATAAAACAGTTCTCTTTCTTGACATTAGCAGATGCATTTCAGTCTGCAGCTCTAGCACACCTTATTTGTGCTTGTTATGACATATTTCTAAGTTTGTATACTTGTACTTTACTGTTCATGACAAACACTGTATTGATTGCAGGTTGATCCTTTTTAATTTGATATACAAATTGTTGTATTGTTTTTTGAAAAAGAGAAACCAACAACCATGTGTGGCGGATTTAACTGCTCAAAAAATTCACTAATATTGCTGAATGTGTTGTTTTTGGTAAGTTGGTTTTGACAAGACATTTGTGTACTGACATGATTCCAGTGTTAAAAAAAGCTGATACTATGTTGAACACCTGCTGTAAGTTATTTAGATATTGGTGTTCATTGAAAGCCATGCTTTTAGTGTTAGTAGCATATCTTTGCAATTACTTGTGCAATCTTTTGTTTAAGTGTGATTTCCTATATGATCACTCTTGTTGAATTTTTGCATTAGTTGTTGATGATTCATGTGCTGTGTTCCATAAAGTCATCTGCACATCCTAATTTTCGCTGGTCCTAATTTACTGCCTGTCTTTTTCAGTGTAAGTAGAAATCAATTGCGATAGGGCAATTTTAAAATACATCCACCTACAAGGCATATAACTTGTTAAAAAATTTGTCCTTTTAATTACAAGCATTTCGTGCCAGCTACTAAGTAGACTTTCAAACATTTAATAGATACTAGAATTTTATGCTCAAAATCCACTAACAATAAAAAAATGTGTCTAGCTCAATGCTTTTTGAAGGTGACTGTGCTTTAAAATCCTGAGAACTTTCTATTGCTGAAATGATGAATCACATGGTGCACTGGTTTTCACTGAACCATGACTGACAATTTATTTCCTTTTATTGTTTTGTCAAATAATCTTATACCATTATCACCCCATGCTTAAACGTAGAAATTGTAGCGTGGATAATATGTAATGTCCTTGCATGTTCTTGTAGATTTTTTTTTCTTATTGATGAAGTTAAATGGCTTTTAGTTTATAGGGACATTGTAACAAGTCTATGTGAAAGTAAGTGTTACCACAATAGTTCAAACTTGTGATTTTACTTTTAGAATATATAATTGCTATATCTTTGAACAAAAATAACTGGGTACATATTCAGTACCTAGTTACCTCCACATATATATGGTATTTTCAAGCAAATGTGCTGTTACTTCCACCATTAATCCTCTACCCACACAATCTTTGTACTGTCACTTAATTGTATGTGTGGCTGTTACATAGCTACTAATCGTGATGTAGTATGTGGTATGGTATGATTTCATCAACTCCAAATAGCATATACATATCCTATCACTGACCTTTGATAATTAAGAAGTTCATGCTTTTCTTAACAGTCGCTGGGTAGTAGATTATGCCTCTGCTATAAGATGTCCTAAAAGAAGAGGAATAAAGTTGAGGTAAGGCTGAAATAATCTCAAACAAAAAGATCCTTTTGTGCAAATGTATGGTAAAACAAGATTAATTTTTCATGAAAATTGGGGGTAAGTGACCAGCAGCAACCATTTATAGAAATAGTAAGTAATATCAAGAAAGAAATTAACCATGTCCTTGTTATAGAATACCTAAGTCTCAGACTCTTACACAAATTCGATGTTTCTGAATTATTTTTATTACACAGCATTAAACAATCACTTAATAAAAGTTTTACATAGGCCAAACGAAGTAAACTCAACCAATGCATATATCTGGATTTTAGCTGATGCTGGTATTTTAGTTTTTTGGTAAGTGGAATTTGATGGTTTCTCTGGTAAGGTTGCCTTAATTTCCACTTGAAAATCAAAGTGCATTTTGATGGTAATTGACAGTTTTCCATCCTAAGTTTTAATTTTTAACACTTTGAGAACCGGCGTACAATATATTTGTACTTCGATTTCGGCCTAAAAAACAACAGTTTTCGGTTGCCTTACCAACACCCTAGCTCCTCCACCGATTGCGCTAGAGAGCTGTTCAAGGGCTCAAACCGATCAGCTAGTCTAGTAGATTGCACTCGAAAAAAAATTTTTTGGTTGGGGGGTGCGGATTGTTTGTGACTGACGTCAAAATTGAAGTGGTTTTGGGGTCATTTTGGCTCATGTTATCTGGCCTAAGGCCCAACCACTAGGCCAAAGTGTTTTGCTGAAGTTTTCATTGGAAACCAGGCTCGAGTCCGAGTCTTTTGAGCCTTTGATCGACTTTCTAGCGTTTCTGGTACAAAAGTTATGATCTAAAATAAACAAATTAATTAATTATCTAATTAACTAATTAGTCAAATATTTTTACTAACTTACATCACAACTTTTGAACCGACACCCCAGCAGGTCATCCAAAGTATCAAAAGACTCAGATGTAGCCTAGTTCCCAGTAAAAACTTCAGCGAAATACCACCACCTAACGGTTGGTGCCCAGGGCCAGGCAAAGTGAGCCAAGGCAGCCTAAAAGTCCTCCACTTATGACGTCACTCACAAAAAACCCGCACCCCCAAGCAAAAAATTATTTTTAGAGTGCAGACTAGAAGACTTGCTGTGTCTTTTGAGACTTTTACTGGGTCTGTGGAGCATGCCGGACCAGAGAAATTCCCGCGCAAAGCCACGTGTGTTTAGGCGTTGTTTTTTTTTCCGAAAATCTCCGAAAGCAGCCGGACGCCAAAGAGTTAAATGTACAAAGCTAACTTTTGGTCTACACAAGTTATTCGCAGCAAGCACCCATCAAGCTTTACATCAAATATATAGTGCTTTTGCGCTGATGTTAGCTGGTGAGACCTCGGTGTCATATTTGAAGTGTTACAACAGATGAGGGCAAAACAGTTTAATTGTTGATGGGTTCTGCATTACAAATGGTGCTATTGATGGAGTTTTTTAATTAGACAACTTAGTATTCAGATGGCATATGTGACTAAGCTTGCACTTGAACTAAGTACTCTGTAGACAATGTTTTGGTAAGACCTCAAAAATTACTAGCTTTGTCAGCAAAAAGTGTTGTGTCAGAAACGCTACTTACTACTGCTCTGGTTCATGCTTTTATACATACTGTGAATTCTTGTGTTAGTGTTTGAAGAATGCTATTTACAAATCACATTGTCATACTGCAGATGGTTTCTTTACTTCTGATTGGGGTGGCATCATATGCCAAGGCAGCATCAGTGATTGATACTTTTGAAGTTGTTGGAGGTAAGTAAAATTGCAACAAGTTGTCTTCGTAATTGTTGTTGGCACTATCTCAAACATTGGAAATGTGTCATTTTCTGCAGAGTATCATGTGGTTTAAATGCCACATCAGGCCTTGTGGTTAGTGTGTCTGCTTTGCTTCTGTTGTGTCTGAAATTCAACTCTATGCCAGGTTTTACCAAGACCTTGTACATTGGTATTGCAGCTTTGTCTGATGCACGATATGAAGAAAGACATAGGAACGTCTCTCAAATTCATTCAGACATGAGAAATGCAAACCACCATGAAATCTGGTTGTCTTGGCCTGTATTGTCATTGCAACATCTTCTTGGGGGCCAAGGGCATGCAGCTGAGGTACACACAACCTCCACATCACATTAACACCTATGCTGACAGGTGTTTTTTCGCCAAAATGATGTTCGCTGTCAAGATAAGCACAACACTTAATGCTATTCATATGCCAACCACTGCTGCCTAAGCAGTGTGGAGAATAGCATTATTAATTTTTTATTAAAAACCTACCAGTCAAGATTCAGTTGTGCTCAGGTAAATTACCACTAATTAATGGTAACTGGAATTATGTCAGATCAAAGCAGTCATGTGAATTCCTATTGCCTACAATACTTTTACATACTTCAAAGCAGCCCATGAGATTCAGAGATTTAATAAATAAATCACTGAAAAGCAAGATGTAGCTGCAAACTACAAAGTTGCTGTTAGAAAGTTTTTTGGATCGTGACACTGAATGAGATGTGTAAGTATTGGTTGCTTACATAAAACATATGATTCTACTTAGTGTAATGTCTGTTAAAAGCTTTAAAGCTGTTGTGCAACAACCNTATTAATATACAAATCTTAAGAATTAGACTTAAACTCAACTCTGGACAAGGTTTGATAGAAATTTTNATTTTTCATTACATAATACGTAATTATTTACCACCTCAGTCTCATGTGCTGCAATGCAAGGATCTACTGCAAATAGCTGAAATTACCATAAGCCAAAAACAAAGTTTAGTACCACCCTATTCCACTCATCGATCAGTTTCTTTTGATACGACACAATAAATGCTGCAAGTTAGCTTTAGGTGTAGGTCTTGCTGGCCACAAAATCAATTGCATACTTCTAATTTTATATCATATGCTTCTGGTACATTGGCCAGAGCAGTTGATTTTTTGATTTGCAAGTAAAATGTGCAGTTTTGCATGTATGGTGACAAACATGCTCGTGCTTTATAAAGAATAAACCATGATTTGGTGCTGGGTGTACTTCACCAAATCTGTTGTTTCAAAATCATTTACACTATTTTGTTTTTTAGAGATATGTATGTGGTAATCTTCCACAGATACTGCTGTTTTTGTAAAAAAAGTTCAGATCAACATGAAAACTTTGGAGAATTGCTACTGGTTTGTAGGATGTATTTTAGAACTGCATTTTTAACCAAACCAAGAGATGACAAAATTATTTATTCTGTTAAACAAAACCAATTCAACTACAAGTCAGTGGAACAAAAGGTTTTCTACCTGGCCAGAGTGTAATCAGAAATGCACAGGCATGAATTGCATGTCAACATTTCAATAAATTTGGAGGTTATGAAATCAAGAGCAAAACTGTCAAATTAGGCCAGAATATTGTCAAAATTTTCCTCTGGGGCATTGGTATTTTGTTTCATATATATTTTGTTAAAATTGAAATAGATTTCCTGATTTACAAGGCATGCAGTTGTTGAGCAGAAATATAGCATTTAGTCAAGATCAAGTTGCATGCATGTTTAAGCTGCACCCTTAACCCTGACTTGTTGAAAAGTGCAATTTTCGAACTTTTATTCAAAGAAGCAAACAGAAAATAAATATANTTTGGGTCTGCTATGTCTGCTGCCTTAAGCTTCAATCCAGCATGTGCTATNTAATCAGCACAGTCTCTTAGGCATGTTGTAGTTTTTAGATTAAAACATAGCACAATAGTTTCTTTCTGTGCTGATAGTCGAGCCATGCGTGGATGGTCAGGTCAGTCAGCAAGGCAGTTTGTATTTTGTGTTTGTCTTTTTGTTTTATGATGTCTTTGTTACTGTTGCGATCGGAAATCCTGAGCGGCATATGCGCAAAGCTTTGCACTGTGGCAGCAAGCAACAATAGAGTTCACATGCCATGATCACTCTTCGCGTACACTATTGTTACGTTCAATTGTTGACATCGTTAGTATCACCAGAGATTACACGCCACGATCACCCTATTACTGCTTGTTCGCGCCACATATATGTACGGTGTTGTTCTTCACACACATCCCGTTCGTGGTGAATCACACAATCAACGCAACACCACCGGAGAGGTTGCAACATTACCAGTTAGCCCACATGAGCACAAGTATGCACAAACAGCATAATGTATGTCTGTGCTGGTAGAACAAAATACTCATGGTTTATCTCTTGCAATTTTTCATTTATAGCTGCTACCTGCTCCTTCATTTTCTAGAAATAAAAAATTTTTAGCTGATATTAATTTCTACAGTACCTTGAATTTTGTGTTTGGTTAGAGCTGAAAATGATTTGTCAAAACAAGATGAAAATTCTTATAAATTTAAGTCCAAATTGGTGTTTAAGGCAAAAGTGGTTGCCTTTGTAGTATGTAAAATGCATCTATACATTTAATATATACCCAATTTTAATTGTGCCTTTACTTTATTTAACTTTGATGCTTTTATGGTTCACAGGTATTATTGCCTCTGGAATTTTTCTTTTTTTGGTTGCCATCCTTGGTATTGTTGCGGCCTCGAAACATCACCAAGTTCTACTGTTCTTTGTATCCTTTTGTATCAATCTACTCAGTTTTGCAAGTTTGTGTGTCTGTTTTGCACCACCATTGAGCATTTGAAATGTTTTCACCAGTTTTTTTTGTTTAACAACTTAAAAAGAACTAAGCTGAATTTTTTTATTGGTGTAAATTCGATAAAGCTACATATATACTGGACTTTTTTGACAATTTTACATCTTCCATTTGTTAAACAAATCACACCATTTTAAGTGGTCTGTGATAAACTTTTGTTTTGCTCTCACTGTTACAAAGTTGCACATGTTGGTAACGTAGACCTGCGTAAAATGTACGATTGCTTTTCAAATTTCATTTTTCTGCCACCTCTCACAACGATTGATTTTTGCCTGACAACTGTCTATCCTGTGAACCGTGTTGAACTGGGTGTCCATTTTAGTGAGTTTATACATTCTGATCGAAGTGATTTAAAGTAAAACATACACTTTACTATAGAATTTCCATGTCCAACGATTTTGAGTTTTTCTTTTCCTTTGCTTCACCTAGCAACTAGAGAAATCATGGGTGCGCATTGCAGCCAAACAATATCAACATGTTTTTCAGTCCAAAATATAATCTTTGACTGCCAAAGTTTCATATATTTCATGAAGACATTGCTGGATGTGGACTTTCGCTTATAATTAGTACGGGTGTTTTAAAGCAATTTTGGAAATGTTTTGCTTTGTAATGTCAACTAGTTCAAGTTCAATATTTTATACTTAACATTTTCATCTAACAGTACATCGTCATTCTTTTCTTGCTATTCATCATCCAGATTTCAGTTTCCATCGCATGTTTGGCGATCACGAAGACACAAGTGGTATGTAACAGTGCAGAACCAGTATAGCATTCTTAGGCACAGTTGAATTAGACTTGGTGCAGTGTGGCTGAATCATACTGACTGCATTTAAATATTTCAAGACCAACGTATTGCACTCTCTCTGGACTTCACCGAACATGACGAATGTCCAGAAGTCAACCGTTGAAGACTTCGAAAGTTATTTCAAGTGCTGCGGATGGGATGAGGAACAACAGAAAAATGGGACAAGCACTTGCAAGCACGTACGTATGATATGGCCGTGTGTGTGGTAGTGTGGAGCAGATCGGCGATTTTTGCAATCCTAATTCAGTCCAATGTTTTCATTGCGTAATCCAGTCCGATCCTAATCCGATAGTACTGTCCAAATATTTGACCCTATCCGGTTTATATCCGAAAAAAACTCTGATTAAGCATTTGACTGCAGTAATCAACGCAGTTTGGATATCCATATCTGATCCGGTAGAGTTTTTTCGAAATCCAGTCTGATCCGAATCCGGTTCTGAATCGCAGAATCCGTTTGGATCGCGATCCGGAAACCGGATCATGATCAACACTGGTGTGTGGCAGCAATCGACGTTCGAAACCTGAAGGAAAAGCTTTCCGTTAATTCGCAGCAACTTTTGAATTTTTTGATGCTTTTCTGACGACGTAATATCGTGCAGGACATCATTTAGCATTACTTGTACTGCGCTAAACCCTTGCGAAAGAAAGCATCGTGCATAATTAAAAAACACGCGTAGTGGGATTTGCTGGGTAATTCACCGCATTGCTTGAGTTTGATAATGGCAGTGTGTAAATCTAAGCTCATCGTATGTTTGTGCGGGTCTCGAAAATATTAAGGTTCCTCCTCGACATTCTTTGTTGGTAACCCCAGTCCAACGACAGATAGCTGTTTCGTGATGGCTGTAGCGTGACGACAGATGAACTTAAGCGGAACTGTAAGCGTTCAGAGACGACAAGCACGCGTTCAGCCGATAGATTTTTAACTGCTGTTTGCTGTCAATGCCGTGTTGCTCTCTATTTGAGTTTTTTGACAGTTACTACTTTTTTGTCTCCGCAATTATTGCTCGTTTTTTATTCCGTTAGTTAAACGTGTGAACGACCACTGTAGGAATTTCATGGTTGTGCATTTGTTAGAGTTGTTTAATAATGTTGCGATGGCCGCATCCTGCAAAGGTGCTGAATACGCCGAGATACTGAGTACCTGTTCGTGGTTTCTTTAGTTATAAGTCAAAGTAAGAGAAGTATGATTTGGACCGAGCATGAAATGAGAATGATGAATGGGGCCGTCTTCTAAATCAGGGCTTCTCAAACTATGGTCGCGACCCCACTTGTGGTCGCGAAACAAATTGGCAAATCAAAAAAATGTTTGTCTAGTCTAGAGTCTAGACTTTGCAAGAAAATTAAAAGCAGGCCATGCAGTGAAATTATTTCTGGTGCATTTTCAGTAGCAACACCGTGTTTCAAGCTGTCAGCTGTTTACTATTATGTCTGCCTGAGCTATCGAATGATACTAATCAACCAAGCACAACAAGTTACGCGTTTTTACGTGACTGATATTGACCTTGCGGCATTCATTCCAACATGAGGGCAACTGGAATTTTCAAAAACAGAGGCTATGTGACTTTTGGATGCAAACAAGAAATGAATACCTAGTCGTTTCAGAACTGGCCTTCATAGATTCTTGCTCTTTTGTACAACATACTTGTGCGAAGCGGCATTCCCAAAATTGACACCAAGTCCAAAAAGCGACGATTTTAAAAAAATGTTGNGAATATTTTTCGTCCTGCGTTTTCTACGAATGGACGATCTGTGAAAAAATCATCAACTGCATTCATGCCATTAGTTGTGCTTGGTAACTTACATCAACCAAATTATTTTTTTGTTGATTTGTTATTCGCCGTACTGTTTCTGTTGCGGTTCTTTTATTACTTTATAATAGTTTTTTCGTGGATTGTGTGCATTTGCATAATCTCGCCACAGACAAAAATGCCACGTGAGATGTGTAATGAAACGTCTACACGTATCAGTATTAAGTAACGTCTAGTAGCTAAGCTATCCATCAGTGGGTCGCATAGAGCTAAACTCTCCATCTATCCATCAAAAGAGCTAAGCTATCCATCAGTGGGTCGCATAGAAAATTATTTTTGAAGTGGAATCGCAGAACAAAAATGTATGAGAAGCACTGCTCTAAATAGTTCAAAGTTTTTTTGTCAATCTACCCGGGATCAAACCAACGCTGTAACTTCACAGGCTCGTTAATCGGTAGGGTTTGCTCGCTGTGGAAAAATTCATTTGAGAGAGATCGTGACTTGATCGTTTGAAGTTTGTAGTTGACGTGTGTATGTCAGCCACAATGCCAAGACCAGGTAATTGCTTTACCATTTTAAGAAATAGCACAACGTAGGCAGGGCGCTTATCGCCTAGTGATAGTATAGGCGCCCACGTACTTAATTTTTTTTCTATTTTCTGCCTCAAGGGAATAAGTTCAGTTCTCGCCTATTAGTTTTCGTTGCCCCAACGGAAAGCGAAACTTTTTCCGTGCTCGTTGGACCGTGACGAAGACATTTCTTTGCTTGGCAAAGATTCGAACCATTGTTCTGTGCCAAGGCTTTACAAGCATCGGCCTCAGCACTGTTTGTTGAGTGTCGGTTGTGAGTACATGTGAAGAAAAACCGCCATAGCGCCGGCGTTCATTGCCACGTGTACTCGTAACGCATGGGCGATTTTGTTGTGCACGCATGAACGGCTTCAGCTGCTGTTGTGACTTGCATTCACAGAACCGCTTCCTGGCTGTTTCATTTATGCGCGACTGCCGTAAAACTGGGCTGTTACGCTTTTTAAAAACATTGCCAGGATACCGTTTCATACCTCCCTTTTAACAATTTTAACGAGACATTTGGAGGCATCCATGCTTTTTGCAGCTGCAATGCTGCAGGCATTAAGTACCGATAGCTTGTTCCCCAGTGTTGGTTAAATATTTTGTGACTGTGTTTTCATCAAACAGGCAAATTAATGAAAAGGTGCTATTGGAACTCACCTGAGTGGTAGCTGACTGATTTACCTGAAATCAAACAAATCGGCAAAATTTTATAATTTCTTTAAGAAGACGAAAGCTCCCTCACTCAGCCGAACTAATTTTAATGTTAAGTTTTTCGCTGATACCTTGCAATATTGTGCTTACAGTTATTTGTTGACATAATCTTCCGTAAAAGCTCGCACTATGACCTTCATCAACGCATTCTTTGCTCTCCATTCATTTAATTAGGACCAGCAGCCCATTTTGGAGATGACTTCAGAAACTGTTTTTTTTTTCGTAGGGCCAATTGCTATTGCGTGGTTCCTTTAAATCGCCTGTAGGCTCGAGCTAAGCCATGTGCAGGGCTAGAACAGGTGATCGCTGTGACATGAGAAACGATAAATTTTTGTGTGCTTTTGTTAAATGTATTGTTTTGTTTGTGCGTGTTTATCTTTGTTGCGAAATTCGCAGGTTGATTGCATTTTCAACGCTGTAAGATAAGCACACGTTTTTCCCTTAGAGGTTCTTAACCTTTTTCAGTCGCACCCAATGAGGCGTTAGTCATTTATGCTCGTGCTTCAAAAACACAAAAAACAGAAAAACAAATTTTTACCACTATCCCGTTTTTCAACAATATTTTGCTGCCTCGCCTCCCTCTCCAATCTTTCATACCCCCAAGCAGGGCTGTGGAGCCGGAGCTGGAGCACAAGCGATTTTGGATGGCTGGAGTCGAGCCAAAAATTTTTTGATGGTGGAGCTGGAGCTTGAAATTCGGGTTCCGGTTCCACAGACAGTTTTTGGGGCGAACGAGTTGTACCATTATTACAATGGTTTTTAGTTTTCAATGGACCGAATCTTTCCCGGAGCCGGAGCCAAAAACTTATAGATCTTGGAGCCGGAGCCAAAAACTTATAGATCTTGGAGCAGGAGCCAAAAAATTTAGATGCCCGGATCCAGAGAAATTTAAGCTCGGGCTCCACAGCTCTCCGCTTTAAGAACCCAAGCCTTACAACGCCGCCGTTGCACTTGTAGTGTTTGTCAGCAATCACCGATCGCTACTGATTTCCGAGGCCGAAGTCCATCCTTTGGTGTCAGACTTTGTACACAAATAAAGACCACATCGTCCTTGTTACGTCACAGCTATAGAGCGCAGTACTGCAGCAAAGTTTTTAGCCTCGATTTGATTGGATGCTTTGTTCATTCATTATTGTGTCTCTTGTTTTTTCTGTGGAAGGCCTCACTGAGATTGTCAGTGTCGTTTTGCAGGTCAAAGGTTGCGTGGAAAACGCCGCAATTACGTGCCAGCCGTGCGGCGAAATGATAACAAAGAATATATACAATGCACTGGAAGCGTCAGGAGGAATTGGTCTTTTCTTCAGTTTCACAGAGGTACGGAGACAATATTGCCGACAGTAGTTGGTTTGAGTGGCATGTTTACCTTCCATGAATATTCGGTCTTTAATGGTATGTGACGATTTCCTTTCTCAATCCACCGCGAGTTGCGTAATTATTCCCTCATCACGTGCTTTCTCGATAAATAAATGACGTCGCTCGTCTGGATAGAGGATTACTACCCAATACGTGTAATTGCAATGAAGCTGCACCTCAACAAGGGTGTGGTCGGTTTGGTGACGTATTTACGAAATTGTCGTTCGAAGTTTCCGTGTAGACGATTGGCCCGTACCGACAGTAGCGAGTTGTTTTGGAAATAGCAGCATCTGCCAAACGCTCCTAGCCACGTATGGTTGAACGATAAGGTTTGCCCGACATTTTTTCGAAATGATTCGGTGTGAGTGTTGCTTCCGCCAGACGAGTTCCTCGTAACTGACTGAAGATCGTCACCTATTTTTAGTACAAAATGCTGTTGCCATTTCCGCACAATGTTGTTTGTGACGTAAGTGCTGCAGCCACGTATTTCCCTTCAAAACATTACAAGACGATCGTAGTTTTCCAAACTTTTCAGAATAGGGGCCAGTTTTCCTTAACGCGCGCGTCTACCCAGAGGACGAGGCAGACGTTGCCTGGCGTAATTCTTTGTTTGTTTTATTGCGTCGGGTAATCCTGCGTGGTTCAGGCACAGGTACTCCTGAACGTAGTGAAACAAACAAAAGATTGCGCCTGGCAACTCCTGCCTCGTCCTCAGTGTGGATTGACCTTAACGGGCACGTTGAATTGTGAAGAAAGTTGAGGGAACCTTGCTTGTAGTAACGGTGCAACTACTGCAGCAGCAACGGTGCAATTCCTTGGTGCGACGGGTATCAGATCTGTTTCAATGACGTCAGCAGGGCTGCAGAAAGTGTGGAAATCGGGAAGGAGCTTCCCGGGAAATCGTACATGCTCCCGGGAAATTAATCAGCTGCAAGTCAAGTGAAGTCAAATAATCCGCCAGGAATTGCAAGAAAACTTCAAAACGGACTGTACGAATTTTCCTCGCTCAGTCACGGTGGTTCAATACCTGACCTTGTGACGCAACAGTTACCCCTACCTAACAATAGTGGTCTCATGCAGTCGTTGGTTCCGTGCAGGGTTGCCAATTTGGCATTTTTGAAACCAAATTTTGAAATTCACGCTTTTTTGAGACACTTAGCTTTTTTTGAAAATCAACAATTCCAGTCAAATCTGGCTTTTTAAAAAATTTTTTCAGTCTGAAAGATTTGGCTCTGGCTAAACATTGTCTGAGCTGCATATTCATTAAAAATATCTTCTGACGGGAGTCTATGACCACGCAGGGTGCAAAGAATATTGCAAAGATTTTAGTGTTGCCCTAAAATTTTTCGATGTATTTAATAAGAAACAAATGCACGACAGTGTATTTACGGGGAAAGAAATTGCTTATAAAAATCTGAATTGCATTTTATCGATGTTTCTGACGAGTTTTAATATCTATTTTTGTTTGGTTATGCATGTCTTACTGTATGTGTAGCCTGCATGTCTGAGGACTGCTATATGGTTTATTTTGGCTTTTTTTGAGACAAGGTCTGCCTTTTTTGGTGAACCAGGTCGCGTGTGGTAGACTCGTAATGGCGGCGGCAAAGTGTTAGTTTTAATATTGCTGCTATGATGACACATGTGGTCAGAGGACATTGAGGCCAACACGTCGTAACTACGTGCGTAAAAAATAAAATTAGGCCAACACGTCTTAAAACTACGTTCTGAAAGTCGCATGCTGCCCCCCAAGCACCTTTTGTGCGGCTCTCAGCAGTCTTTCAATAAAACCAGTAGCGTAGCCAGCCCAAAACTTGGGGGAAAACTGTTAACACTATTTTCTTTGGCATACCGCCCATCAAAGCACAACGACTATATCTTCTAAAAATTAAGAGGTGAATGGCCCTATAGGCCCCCTGTCTACGCCTATGAATAAAACCTCTATTATTTTGTGTAACAGACTTCGTTCTGCAATAAAACAAAACGTGTGAATTGACTTGCATTAAAAATTTTTTAGTGCGACTCTCTCACAAAATCGTAGATCTGGATTTGGCTCCTTTCAGTGAAAAGATTGAGAACCACTGACTTATACTGTGCAGGAGCAACAGGCACGCCGTGATTACGCGTCTTGAGAGTAGGAATTGCTCGACCTTGCTGTGCGAGTTACGTACAATCTTGCCGTAACACATGCGTGAGAGGTTATTACAATTTATTACCCATAGGATATCTTTAGTTTGGTGTCTAGAAGTCTCTCAATGGTCTACAAACTACGATTTGGTTGGTCGTTGGAAACCGTGTTACGATTTTCCATATGCCGGCGATTGTTTCGAAGCTTCATGTAAACAGTCCATATTACTTAAATAAATTTTCTAAAACTGTAATGTAGTAAAAATTCCTTGTAAATTGAATAGTGCCCACAAAATACAAATTTTAAACGCGGGTTAAGCAAGGATTAGCCGCGAAGATTTTCCGCTTCCATCGGTTTTGCACTCGTCAGTATCTCGTTTTTGGGTACCGAGCGGTAGCGTGACATACTGCGGGGATGCAACTGTTTACACGTTGAATGTGAACCGATGCTAGTAGGCTGAATCAATCCAAGTTGATCTACAGTATGTGAACGCAGTGATAGTTAAGGCTCTTGAGCGCAACGTTTTCAAGAAAACAAATTTCTTTTGCGACGTCATAAAGGGGCGATCGTCTTCAACTGGCGGCCACGGGAAATTTCGACAAGCTTCCCGGGAAATTCACATTTTTTGAAGCCCTGGACGTCAGTGACGCAAGTTTAACCCGTAATATTTAGATTGACGGAAAATTGATGTCTATTGTAAAGTTGTATGCCACAAAGAATTGTTTGTTTTCTCTGCTTCTTTCGTATTGTTTAGGCTGCGGGGTTACGGCTTCTATCTGAATGGCGAGAATAACACTTGTGTCCAAATACAAGCTATTTCAGGGACGCACGATTCGACGAGTTCATTTGTATGATTAGAAATGCACATTTTAATGATTGAACTTAAAGCGGACTGCCGCTTGCAGCCTTGAAATACAGTATTTGGATGCAAGCTTAACGGTTCCTTTCTTTGTGAAATCCTGAAGCTCCATAACCTGTTGCTTGTGATGGAAGTGTTGCAACCTCTCGGTTGGCGTTGCATTGAATGTGCGATTCACTACGAACGGAATGTGCGCGAAGAACAACACCGAAAGATATGTGGCGCGAACAAGCAGTAATAGAGTGAGCGTGGCGTGTAATCTCTGCCGATACTAACATGTGAACGATTGAACGTAATGACTAGCGTACGCGAAGAGTGATCGCGGCGCGTGAACTTAATTGTTGCTTGCTGCCACAATGTGAAGCTTTGCGCACTTGCCACTCGGGCTTTGCAAAACGCAGTAGAAGCCCAAGCGGGCTGACAACCAAATTTATCTTGTTTGGGGAAGAACTTGACCATAGGGTTTTTTTACTGAGTCTCATCAGTCTCATCTGAGTGAAAGCAACGGTCATCAAAATGAACATACTCGTTTCTGGTTATACTATTGTTATTGTGTTTATTTAAAAATATATACGTTGTCGGTCGAGTGCTGTTATAGCCTAACATTCGGCAAGAAATTCCTGACAAAACTTACTGATCGTAATGACCAGAAATATACCAAACGAAAGCGATGGCTTCATTTAGTGTTGAATGAAAGCTTCTGATCTGGAAGTGCAAAACCCCTCAGGAGAATATGAACGTTTTGTTTAGGTCAGTGCTCTTTAACAACCTTTTTGTCATCGCGGAACCTCTGATATGCTTTCGCGTTTGTCATGGAACCTCATTAACAAAAATTTGAAAAACACGAATTACATGCAAGAAAATCAAATTTTATGTTATGAGACACTTCAACAAATAAACAGTTATTACAAAAGTTAAAAAGCAAGAAATTTAATGACTCGGTCGTTCTGGCATTTCTGGAATGTATCTGCTACATTCAGAATTTGGCAAAAAGAACCCTTATCTCAAATATGTGCCGTCCCATTTTTTAACTTTGGCAATTGAATTATATTTAGTCTGATTCGGATTAGGTGCCTCTTTTACATTTGAAATGCATTGCTCATTACCGTCCACACCTTCGCTGTTGTTATTATTTCACTTCACATGACAAAGTATGTTATTTTGCTTCATCTGGCTTGACTAAATAGTAAAAAGTTGGGTTGCACACTGTTTTTATTTTATTGCCACATACGCTGAACAGCAGCTCTAGTCCGTTGTCTACTCTCTACTACTACGATCAGTGTTGCCAGATTTCAAACAGCTTTGTAGCCAAATTTCACAAAATAGTTAGCCAAAAGTAGCTAAAATTGGCAAAAACCTGTAGCCAAAAATAGCCAAGTCTAAAAACTAACAAAAAATTTGAAAAGTTACTAAAAATTTCACTTTGTCAATTCCGTGGACTGTAAAAAATTAGTCTCTGGCGCGTTTAGGAACCACGCAATCTTTGCAAAGCCAATTTGTAAAGGCAGTGGCTGTAGATGGTGTACATATCATCGCACCTTACGCAGATATAACATGTGTCCACAGCCTCCGCCAATTACCTATTTACAAATGCAAAATCAAACATCTCATCATTGCTATCAGAACTTTTTAACTAGTCACCATTCTGCCGTATGGTATAATGGGGAACGGCAGTACGCTGGTGTTTATTAGAAGCATCATGGCTGCTTAAATCTGATCGTTGTGTTCTGATTTCACGACAAAACTTGCACTGGGCTTTCTCAGCATTACTTTGCATTTTTCGAATCCATGGCTCAAAACTGTTCACATTCTTTGAAACTTGACGCCACTTCTTGTTTATCACTGACAACATCAGCCCCAGAAGCAACTAAGAACATCTGAGTGTTTCAGAACAAACCAAGCTGGAGACCTGGCATCAATAAAGCGATGACTCCATTCCAGCAACTTGTAGATCGTTATTAAAAATTGAACATTTCACAAAACAATCTGTACAAGTAGTGGTTTACAACTCATTAATCTACAAACAGTATCGTTGTTTTGATTTTCTAACCGAAACTGGGCACAAGCGTCTCATTCTTCCATTTAGCTTCATATAAAACATCAAAAATAAAGCTGTTAAAACTAATAGGATCTCTTAGAACCATGATCTCTAGAAGATTTTTATGAGTGTTTATGCAACTTAGGACTTTACACAAAACCAATTCTCTGAGTAGGTAGAATCAATGCAGTCAAGCACGCGTCTGCTACATTGTTGCCACTCTGTTGTTAGGGAAAAGTACTAGATTTGAAGAAAACACGCTAGATTCACAAATAAAACGCTAGATTACAAATACGTGACATATTTGTCAGATAACAAGAAAGTTGGTGTTGAACAGGTGGGTGTTTGATAAACATATATCTATTTCTTTATTTGTCTCAGACCAGATGGTCAATATACCACACTCACATACGCAAACGATTATTCTTTACGCCATAAAATCTTTCAATTTCGTGTGTTAAAGTGTTACACCTTAAGTCATAATGAAAGATTTTAAGGCATAAAAGAATAATCGTGTAAATTACCACATAGTGGAAAAAGACCAACCGCACATCCACGCCATTGCTTTTGAGAAAGTCCTTGTGCTCTGAAATGCGAAACTTTGGCAAATGGAGAAATCAGATTATATGCCCTTGTGTAATTTAAGATGTAATTAGGTAGAATTTTTAGCAAATTACAATTGCTCAAAATGAAAAAGTCTAAATTAGAGTGATTATTACACAAAATTGTGTAGTTAATTACATTCAATTCACTCCTAAAAAAACACTAGATAGCAATGAATGAAAAACCACTGGAACCCTGGATGAAATGCAAAAGCACTAGATCTAGCCGAAAAACACTAGAAGTGGCGCCACTGGTCTGCTACATCGACATGTCATGGGACAAGCTGATCACTGAAGCCAAACACAGGGTTTCCATTGGACTGAAGCAGTCGGCACTGGTGCAAACGACCTTACGCATTCGCAAACAACGAATTTGACGGCAGTACAAAATATTAAGTGGATTTTTACGTTTTCAAGAACCAAACCCTGGTCTAAATTATGTACGAAAATCCGCCAAAATATTTCGAAAATAGCCAAAAAATACGCCACCCGCCAAACGCAAATTTTACCCGCCAACCAAATCAAAAAATAGCCAAATTTGGCGGAAAAATAGCACATCTGGCAACGATGTACAGTACTGTACAGTGAACTGTACATCGGGAACATCGTGTAGCTATGATGCAACAATAACGTTTTTCTTAACAACTATCAATATTTCTTGTTGCGTTATCTGCACTCAACCTCCTGTAACTAACTTGCCTACTTGGAGTCTGAGTGCGGCATGGTGATCTAAAAATTACATCATGACGCATCAACATATTGAAGCAAGAAATAATTTTCCCTAAAAAACGAGGAACCCACGGAACCCCTGTTGAAGAGCACTGGTTTAGGTCTCGGTTTTAGACACATACGTGATCTCTGTCATTTTGCAAGGAGAATTGCTTAAACACAAATGCGTATGTAATGATAGTTCGCTGTTATTGCAAGATTTAACTGCGTTATACCAACAGATTTTTGCTCTGCCTGGAGATGTCTTCCAACCAGGGTCGGATCCAGCCAGTAAGGTTAAGGGGGGCGATTTCAGTAATATTTGGTCGTCAAGTCTCATTACGGGTTCACTGCCGTAAGAGAGATGAAATATACTTCACAACACTGCTGTGACGAAACAATGGACGGCGAAATGACCTTATATCGTGAATTCTGTTTTCCGATTTGTACAAAATCATGGTGAATAAAAAGCTACTTTCGTAGGTTTTAGGGGGAAGCGATCGTCTCCCCCCAACTGGATCCGCCCCTGGTTCCAGCAATAGCTGCTTGTTTGGCGGACATGCTTCAGTTATTTGACGGCTATTCTTGGTTGTGTCACTATTCACAAAGTACCAGATCGCTGAAATTACAGTTTGTGATGACACAGTAGGTCTGCGTGTCATTTGATCCTTTCGCCGGTCGTGGCAGATGCGATCTCTACATGCGCTGCAATCCTTGTATTCACAGAACGCAAAATTAAAATTAAAC
>JGI24021J15306_10000826_pt1 | contig 27045 bp, 23 predicted proteins | sample Ectturendosymbi1_FD_15306 | JGI IMG/M metagenome (IMG submission 15306) | reverse complement strand
ACGAATGCCCCCCTTCATGCAAAATATCAACATTGCGTTCAAACTTCTCAGCGATGGACAGTGATCACAAACAGTCGTCTGCGATTCTGGAATCGTTTCGGACCATACTGTAAAGCAACTATGTTTACTTGGTTTGACCTTTTTTGAGGTCACAGGTCGTAAGCGTGGTGTGCTGATGTGATGTCATAAGCGTGGTGTTCTAATGTGATGTCATAAGTGTGGTTCTGAAACACCTACGTGTATTTTGATGCAATCCAAGCGCCAAGCTTAGTGGTCAAGGATGGTTGCGGCTGGGTGTGTTGTTAGCGCTTGTTGTCTTGGTAACAATTTCGAACGACGCCCCTCGCTATCTGTTCGTCGTTGTCCGTAACTATTTCGGCCGTGGAATAAGCTCCACACCCTCCACTCAACGCACTTGGGGCTTGTGAAATTCTCTGACGCGACTCGTCGACCCCCACTTTTTGTCCCGTCATCGCTTCACATGCATGAACAAATAGCCCAGGGGTGACCATCAGGTCGATCGCGCCTGGTTTTGCATTGAATTGACAAGATGCCTCAAAGGAACATTTTTCAATCAATATTCCAGAAAGTACTATTGTGATATTGTAAAATACTAAATTAACCGAAACATGAATGAAATCACGGCTCTCGATGATGGTGAACACTAATTTATTCACAGGAAAAACGCTGCATTTTATGACATTTTGTACTTGTGTCTTTATTACCGACCGGTCGATCGCGAGTTATCAAGAAATTTTCTAGTTATCCCAGTCGAAGACAAGCTGGTCACCCCCTGATCTACTCCTCAGTGGGAAGTTGAAGCAATGTACAAAATATCGCTTCCACGCACCAGCTGCCAGGGGGGAGGAGGGGGCTTCACAAGCTTTTCACGGTGGCAAAAACCTGCCAACTTTATCACCGGCTTGTCTGTCCCGTCGCTAACCTTTTTGTTGCTTTGAACAAACGTAATTTCCGCACGGCACGTCATTTCCGCGCAACGCGTGGCCACGAGCTCAATCCCGTTTTGAACATTTCCTTTCCGCAAAAAACATTTTCCGTTCCGCCAAGGACCGACTTACGGTAGCGCCGGAAAAGCGCGATGGAAACTTGCTTTCATTCGAGGTGATCACACTGCCACAGCGGCCACGCCCGACCACTATCCGAACATCCCCAGTCCGTTTCTTTACTTGTTCTCGGGTTCTTTCCTATTGTTTTTTTGCTTCTAATTTTTGTCTGTTCGTTGATCGCGATCCGCAATACGCTGCAGCGCCCTCGCCCGGGCGTTTGTATCAATAAAAACACTGTGCTGTCCGTCGCTTGATGGCGCCTGAGTGCTGCAAAACTCGTGCAGACAGGGAGGGAAGTCCACTGGGAAAGACGTCTTATCGCACACCTCAGCGATATTGTCTTAATCGTATAAGGATGGCAGACCTCCGAGCCAGCATCACGTTGCCCGCTCGAGGGGGAGGGTCAGTCCGCCGCCGTGTGACAAAAGTCAATCAATCGTGTTGCCAGTGGTTTTTAAACCACGCTTTTTATCTTCTGCAAATAGATTGAAAGGGCACAGATGATGGAAACCGTGCAGAAGGCTAAACAACTCCGTCTTTTCTCTTCATAACAACGTGTTTGACGCTAGAAATTTTTGTGCCGATGCTTTTAATTCTCTGGAGCGCCAGCCTGGCACGGGGTAGTGTTCCCCAGATTTTGTTGTGCCCAGGAAAATTTGTTTCAAACCTAAAATAACAAAACTGTTGTCCCCCTGAAAATCCTAAACCTTGAAACCTGGCTACCGGTCAGACACCAGGTGCTCTGAGTAGCGAGAACTTACTGCCTCATCAACGCAAATTGCCGAAACGTCAATCAAACATGAACGAATTAAGGAAGTCTTGATAAATGCAACCGCTTCAAACACGAAGCGCTTCTGTGCAGTAGATTCCCTTTCTTGGAGAATCTTTGCATTGACGATACGTTGCATCTCTGCAGGAGCGGCGTGCATTAGGCGGGACTAAATGCTGCGTCGCCTTGAGCCACCGCAAGAGAGTGTCGAACTGACAACGCTCCGTCGTAACAGCAATAATAGTTCTCCCCATTTGACTGGGGGACTGCACCATTGCTGCTACTAATTCACGTCATATGTGGGGAATCACCACGCCACACTGCAGTGCCAACACTGCGGCATAGTAACCATTCACCCGGTGGTGTATTTAAGGGGAGGCGAGCGAGGCACTTGCATCGGGCCCCCTGAAGTGTTTCGGGGGTGAGTTTCCCCATTTCGGTGAAAAACGTATTATCCGCTCATACAATATTTTCCAAAGCACTTTGTAATTAGGTGCTCTGCTTCCCAAGGGCCCACAATAGCAACTGTAATATGCCGGTACTCTGCTTTCAAAGGGGCCGGTAAAAGCTGTTGCAATACGTAAGCAGTCTGCTTTTGGTGGGGCCAACAACATCGACTGTCATGTGCAAGTACTCTGCTTTGAAAAGGGCCTCCAACAGCAATGATTATTAAGTACTCTGGTTTCAAAAGGGGTTCCCAATAGCAACTGCAATGTGTAAATACCTTGCTTTCAAAGGGGCCCAATTGCCACAGTAATGTGTAAGTAGTCTGCTTTCAAAGAGTCCCCACCAGCATCTCTAATGTGTAAATAAAGAAAAGCTTCAAGAAGACTGTGGGTTAAAATTTGTCGGAAAAAGTTATGAAAATACCCAATCAAGTAAGAGCAAATTTTGTACCAAATGATAATTTTTTTCACTCTAGAGAATGAAGCTTCTCAATGTGATGTGGACGACTGTGAAATACGGGCCCGGCTTTAGGAGCGTATGTAGTGCGTATGAAATCCCAGGAGTTTCGCTGTGTTCAAATATAGACCAATTTTGCAATTCAATTCAAATTGTTAAATTGTATTGTGCAACAAACATACATCGCAACGACAAGGAACACACAAATACATGAAAGAACAACGTGGATATATGCGTGGCGGTTGTCGAAAGTATTCGCTTGATGGCGCTAGTACATTTACATTGATGAAACACAAGCATAATGGGCATACGAATGAATGACGCCATCACGATCATCATATTGTTGTGCTGCGATGACTTCAAAGTACACCGATTTATAAAATGCATGCGAGAGTGAGAGGCTGCGAAGGACCAGGGTCGTTTAGGCTGCTGACCTCCCTAGCTTAAAGCTACTTTTGCTGTGAAGGGAAACAGTTTGCCTGTTTGATTAAGTCCATTGTAAATTGCATCTATTATTCTTTGTTTAATACAACATTTTTTAGTCAATGTACACTGGTAAGTTTTTAAAAACACTGCACAGAGCTCGCCAAAGATTTCCTGCCGAATTTTCCGGGTGATCTAGCACTAAACTTAGCTACTATTCGAGACTTCAGCACTAAAACCATTTCTACCCCATAACCTAGCGTAACCCCTAATGCGGCATAGAGAAGTCCATAACACTGTGGCCCACATATTCCCTTCCAAGACTTGATCAAAAGACTTATCAAATATGATGACGTCATCAGAGGGTCCCCACAACCCTAAGCACAATACTGCATTCACCAAATATGCTGCGATACGCCACAAAATCTGTAGAACCTATTAATTTCGATTAAAATCTAAAGATCTTGCTAGTTCTTTCTCCGGTATTTCAAATATCACATCGTTTTGGGCCAAAACAAGACATCTCTATAAGCTACGCCGTGTCGTATATAGGCTGGTGTAACTTGAGCTGAGATTTATGTTCAGTTGCAACATCCAATCTTGAAATCCATACTGCAATCTTCTGCGACACGCAAAAATATCACAGTTATACATTTTATTTCGCGCTGTGCTAATGCACAGTGGTGATAAAAGCCAGATTCCCTGTGACAAAAACGGCAGACCAGACTTTCGTTACTTGGAAATATTCGTTCGGATAATTATGCTTCGATATACTGTTTCACCAATATACTCGACTCATCAGACCATCTTTGCTTATTTTGTTTGATCTGATTCGGTCTGCTGCATACAGAGCGAGGAAAGCTCCCATTCATCAAGACTGAGCGTACTTAAAATGAAGACGTTGGACAGTAGATTCCAGGCTCGTAGCCAAGGGGAGATATTCGGGGGCAATTCACCCCAAAATTTTCTTTGTGCTGTGCCTAGAAAAATTTTTATTAAAACATAATAAAAACAAAACTCTTGTCCCTCTAAAAATGCTTTTTGTCCCACCAAACCTCAAAACCTGGCTAAGGGCTTGGTAGTTTCGGAGTGGTAAAACGAATAATCCTGGATAGAATAAGATTAAAAGGCAGGATGGATTTTACAAAAATTTACGATCAAATTGTTTTTGAATATTGTGATGAAAGTACGTTTTATCTTATTTATTCTTCGAATTGTTTTATGCCGTAAGAAGAACAGGGCCCGCTGTATCGCGCTGATGCAAACACTATCGTCTGCAATCTTCTTCCATTTTGTACTCAGAGCTATGCTGCTTTTTCTGTCCTCAGCGCTGCGGTAATCCTCTGCTTTGATCCGAGCTTCCACAGCGTCGCTGAACATCTCAGTCGACGTGGAATAGTCCCCCGCGTTGTAATGAGCGAACGCTAGCTGGTGCGGGCAAACTCCAAACACCCAGTACCTCGCAGCGGTTTTCTCCAAACCGTCTCTCAACTGCTGCAGTGCTTCCTCGATCAGTTTCTTGACCATTTTCCAATCGTCTTATGCAATGTAACAATTGGCAAGAAATGAAAGACACCACGCAACGGACTTAGATCTGTTGGGTTCGCATGCACCTTTTACTTTCTTCATTTCGTCAACGCAGTGGTGCATCATCGCAAGAGCGTGCTGTCGCAAAAACTCAATGTTAGCGCCTCGTTTCGAAGAGGCCTGGAAAACACGTCGCAGGCCCAATGTGGCGATGTGCATAGAACTCAAGCGGTGCTGAGGATCTGCTTCTTGCTGAATGGCCAATCTCGCATATGCCTCGAAGAAGAACACGGACTTGTTGAATTCTTGCTTATCGCGAAGTTCTTCTGCGATTTCTTTCAGCACGACGCATTTCAGAGCGAAACGTTTGTTGACGCAACAAAGAAAATCGTCGATCACCTTTCCGGCGTCTTCAGTACCACCTTTCTCAACGTAGCAGTTGTAAATCTTCTGCATGAGCATCACTTGGTACAAACCCTCAGTGTCCGCAGATCTCAACGTAAACAAACGTTGCGCAACGTCGTGTTGAGTTGATTTTTCAAACATTGTTGTCTCTGAAAAAAGAAAACAGCACATTGTTACGTTCAACGTATTAGCAGAAGACATTCGGCCACAGCCTAAACACTTTCCAAGCTTGTTAATTAGTTGTAAGTTGTTGCAGCCTCTTTTATGTGAATAAACCGCTCTAGTCTGTCACAAGTTTAAACAAAAGTTTCCCAAATGTAATGTAAAATTCCAAGGGTTTTTCAATGTGACAAACGGCACATTTTTCACAGAACATTAGCCATATGGATTCTGGATAAGATTGGCACTCAATCATGTAACAGACAAGTATCTCTTGGATCGATGACACCAAGTACAATAATGCACAGGAAGTAAAGTCAACTAGAATTTCGGAGGGAAGATGTTTTTATTTGCAGTTTATGCATGTAATGTAGGAAAGTTACGGTTTTGAAAAACAAGCACTTTAAAAACTTGTTTTGAAATCAACCGTTTAAAATTTCTTACTAGAAACCTTCTTCGTTTTGTTTTAAAGGAATGATTATCTTGGTTCAAACTTTGCAGAATTTTTAGATGCTGCAGCCTTGCAGCTAAGTCAAAAGAGTTGATAGCAGTGCGTCCTTGAGAAAAGTAAAAGTAAATGAGGGCGATTGCATGATTAGTATGAATGTCATTGGTGGCGAGCGTTCAATCAATCATCTTGACCATTTTTCTGCCCATGAACACATTCGCTCTTTCTTGACCATCCGCACAATGCTTGATAGGATGGATTTGGGAAGAGATAAAAGCAACAGCTAACCCACGATAGGTAATTTAGGCATACAGCATAGCAACTTCAAGACTGTTGGTTGCGTTATCATGATGCTATTCGGCTGCAAAGATTTCACTGAGAAGACATATTCACATGAAAAATGAAAATGCGCTAGATGAAAATTATATACAAATTATACGAGAGTAGAAATAAGCTTCTTTTTATGAGAGTTTGAATGCATTGCTATTTCATGAATATTTAGGCCGACAAAAAGGCGGACAGGTTGTTTGGCTGATTAGCTCTTGCACTGATAAACCGAGAAGACGAGAATCGTGAGAGAGTAGGAAAAATAGAGAGCATGAAAGTGTAAACTGCTAACGATAAATGATTCCGGGCAACAGGCTCGAGATGGTACTAAGCAACTTTAATGTCCATTTTATGAGCTTCACAAAGATCCTTGCATGCAAGATGGCGCCTCCAAAATCACATTTAACTTTGGCTAAAATTTTACGCTCACTATTGCAAACGGCTGGCACTTGTAGGTAAATATCCTACGTTTCCGGGATTGACGAAATATTTCTTTGTGATAGACATTCACAAGCACCGAAGACACTAACCTCAAAGAAATTTCAAACAATTGTTCCGAAGAAATAGTGGTTTTGAAGTTAAATCGCTATTCCACTATTTAATTTATTAGATGGTTTTCCGATTTTGTAGTACTGCAGTACGTTGTAGCCTTGTAGGTCATGCGTCAGCTCTTTTATTAAAAGTTTTAAATTTCACAGAAACGTTACCACATAGTCAGCAAAGGTGGTAACCACAGCTGTCCCACACATAGCGTGAATTGATCACTGTCACGGTGCATCGCGTCACATGCATAGAGCTCGCAATCGGGAAACGCTTCAAAAATGCAGCTACGCACAATCAGCAATAGAGTGGACCTGGTCGAGCGGGGAATCTCAATTTTTGCTTGCCCCCTGCACTTGTGGACTTGGTTTTCCTGCCGTTGCGCGTTCGACTTTCCCATGAAAAGCCACAAAGCATCACTAAAAATTCTGAAGTTTTTGCATTATTTGTGAAACCTTGAGGTTTGCATCATGCACCAGAACAGATTGCACTCATCTGAATCAATTCAACTTAACTTTGCTAATCTTGTGTAATTATCAATGCAGCGATATTCTCGCTTTTTCTTGTACGTTCGCTTTGGAAGTTTGTATTGCAGAACTGTGGCCTGCAAGGTTTTGCTGGAGGTCCCTCTGTTTTTTGTCTAGTGAATGATAAATGTATTTGTCGGGAACATAAATTCTCCGTTACAGGGGCAACTCTTCAAACCCTGTACACGTCGATTGGACTGATGTAGCCTGGGCGCCGGAAGGATCCTTCCAGGGGGGTCGATAGTGGATTTTTGCAGTGATCACTGAAAGGATTTTTCCAGGAGGGGCCAAAAGTGGTGAAATTTTGTTTTTTCCCACTCGAGCCACACAGCGACAATGAAACAGGGCGTGTCAACAAAGCACGAGACTGGCGCGTGACCGTGTGACTCGTGACGTGATTTGCAATCACGCCACTAAACAAAAACATTTTTGAGTGGAAAACATTGTGTAGGAAAATTTTGGAAAGTTGATACAATTCAGCGTGACATCAGCCAGTTACACTGCATCACATTAGATCATATAAGGCAGTGAAGGAGAGTAGGCTACATGAACTCCAGTCCTCCACCTTCTCTGAAAAAGGTTGTTAGTCTATATGCAATATCACAATAAAGGTGTCTACAATTTGTGGAATACCAATTATTAATTTGTTAGCAAATAGCTACTTCCAGAACAGTTCAGACTGGATTGTTTTGGGGCATGTGCGTTTTTCTTCATCTAAACGAAACCGCTCTGGTTACAAATATGATTAGCTGGTAGGCTTTATTGATAAAAAAAATTGAGTGGTTTCACATATATCAAGCGCGGAACAGCATGTGGCGTTTGAAAATGCTTTTCCTGAAATTCATTTGCTGTTGTCTTGAAGTATTATCGCTAAGAGGTGGACTTGCAAAGTAACCACTTCCAATCTTCAGTGTAAGGTGTGCAACTGCGCATTTGCGCATTACCACCAGACTATTTGCCCAGTGAAATCTCATTCTCGCGCACTTGCAATATTCCAGAAGGTTGAAAAAGCACGAACATAGGAAGCTATTTCAATTAAATATGTACTTTGTTCTTATTTTGATAAGATTTCTTACTTTTTCTAATAATTCACAAACTTTGTAATTCATTTAGAACTCTGCTTACTCAGTCATAAAATATTCATGCTCACGGAAAACAACTCTACTCGGTAGTGCAAAATTTTCTCAGTGGGGACACTTCTACGATGCATTTGCTCTGACTCTCTTATTGAATTAGTAAAAGCTTTTATGGTTCCCTGAATTATAAGCTCCATGAAAAGTCAAGACTGAAACCAACTTTTTGCAAAGTTGTGAAAGCAAAGTTGCTGGACATTTCATTATTCAGTCAAATTGAAGGCAACTCTTCCGTGTTTAAGTCGTCCACGCCTTCACTTTTAAAGTGCTTGTCATTTGTTACGACATAAGCGACGCGTTATCACTTCGAGAGACACCATGACACGCGTCGACAATCACATGTCTGTTGTCCCCGAATCGGGCAGCAGGAGAATACGTGGTGCGTCTCAGATAAGACAGAGAGTTTTTGGCAAGAATCAGTAGTTAGAGGTCCTCTCGCAAAGCTTTATCTAAATGTAGGACACGCGGCTTGATTAAGTGTTGCGAGCAAGATTGTCTTTGTAATGGTGCTCTTTCCAATTTCATGCTTGTGGATAAAAACGCCTTTCTCATCACAGGCAGATGCCCTGATACGACAGCATTGAATAGTCCTGAAGAACTAGGAAAAAAATCTCAAAAATTATTCAATTTGTGCAAAGGTTAAGCACAAAAACAGAGATTTTTAACAACTTTCTCCTGACGTTTTTCAAAAACCGCTTCGTTTTTTTTCAGGTCAATGAGAGAGACATCTATCTCGGATGCATCGATCCATTTTGTCTTTTTCACCTTAAAAATTTTTTGAAATTGCTGAAAACAAATTATGGCTGCCGCCCGATGTTGCAATCTTAACGCATTTTGCTTTACTATCCATGCAGGAAATATCAGGTTTGGTTCCAATGAAGTGACATTTGTGCAGGTTTACTTCTGCGTCAGAATAATGTTGAGACTCCTCATTCTCAAAAAACAAAAGTAATTGTGATTAAACAAGAGAATAAACGTACGCTTTGTGATGTCACAGCTCTTTTGATTTTAATCAACTGGGGATAAGGATTGGAATTGTGGCGGAAGGCTGCACATCTACAGCGGTATTTCAATTCAACTACAGGTAATCACCCTTCGCGTTGTGCATCGACGAAACCGCTACCCGGACAATCGATCTTGCTGCCCTATACATTTCTACTGCGTCTCGCAGATCGTCAAGTCTGACCTGGAACTGACTGGCTGGCGAGAGCTATGTTTTAGTCATTACAAACTGCTTCTGCACGTGAACTGTCAAAGTTTTGCCGACGAATTAAAATTTCAAGCTCGCTCCTTTCCGGAAATAAGTTTTAATCTGTCGCGCACAGGGCTGCGCTCGCATTTCCAGCTCAGCCCGCTTGCGACAGCGACGTCGCGCCTCATCTTACAGCAACCTCTGTCTGGAGATTGCGTGGATCACGGTCGGTAATACGTCGGCCTCTTTGATTCCGTTTATGAAAGGAGTCTCTTGCATGTTGCAAAAGTAATAGCTACGTCAAGCGACTGACAAAATTTGTCTGATTTTCTGTTGAAAAAAGGAGACAATTATTGTAAACAAGCACATCATCAAAAGATTTTTAGTGAGACAAGAAATCACACAGGCGATTGAAATAGCCGTATAAAAGACATTTTTGGATTCTGTTATATCCGCTCATGTCGCATGTAAGCCAAAGTATAAGCCACATGTGACCTTTCGGTTGTGTTTAAAATAGAAGCAAAAGGCAAAGCACACATTAGTTCATGCAAAGGTAAGTTAGACTTCATGGATCTTGTACAGATGCATCTCTTTCTCTATGCCAGCTGCGTTGCCATATTGTGTATGTTCAATTCATTGTTACTAACTGACTTGATGGGCAATAGTTTGTGTGATGTACAACACTCCCACGACGTTGTTTCTTATTTTTGTGACTGTCTGTAGCAGTTCCGTCGCCATGGGAAGGCTTTTGTGGGCTTAGTCCCCCGAAGAAAGCTCCAAGTCCCCCCGAATTGAAATATGAAGCACTATACATCTGTGAAGTTTTTTTTTTCAGAATATCAAGCCCCCCTGCACAAACGTAAAGCCCCCTATTGAATACTTTCTGGCGACGGTTCTGGTGTGTAGGTGTGGTGCGGTGATGATACAGAAGGCGTCATCTCAAGCAACGATAACATCACGATTTTCAAGGCGATTTACGTTATTTTATAGATGGAGTGATATATTGCAAGATCCATCCATTCCTTCTCCAGCTAACGCATCCGGGCGGAACATTTACCATTGTCCTTGTACCTCCGTGCATTGTGACAGAACACTGTTGTGATTGTGCGCTGTAACAAATCCATCGCTTGGTGCACTGGTACACTTGCGAAGGCACGTGAAAGCTTGAAAATGATTCGCGAATAGGACGAAGAAGTGTTCCAATGAACAACAACTCATCAGCAATGCCTGCGAGATTGATGACGTCACGACAAAAGGTCAAACTGCAGCGGCCAATCAGACGTGAAATAAAGCGCCGTATGTCGCTCCACATTTGGAACTGCTGCACGTAACGACGGAGGTCCCTGTGGCATTCGCACCGAAATTACGTAGAAAATAGGATTTCGTCTTTGTCATACAAAGAAAAACATTGCCAACGTCACGCGGCACGCGACCAAACTCATATAGGCAGCTGATACGCTGGCGATAAGGCTGGAGGTGAAAATGGGAAGTAGAGTACCTTCCTAACGATTTAAATGCGTGAGTGAGCGCTGTTTGCTCAGATAAATTGCTCCCAGCCATATGCTGTTCTCGTTTTTCCATTTTATGACAACACAGTGCGTTTGCTGTTACGTCGCAGGAACTAACGTGCTGTAATTTGCGGCTGTTTACCAACAGAATGAACATATCTTTGGATGATTATGTTGCTTCCGCTATTAATTATGTATGTTACAACAACATATCTCGTCATGCAAAGAAAATCATCAGCTTCTCTTGGCAACAAAATGGTTTTGCGTACTTATTTTTCAAAACACGACAAACCATGTTTCCAAAATTAGAAATATTGACAGGTTTGCAAATTTTCTGATGTACATTTACTGTGCGTGCCCAAACGCCTTTGTGATACTTCGCTTTTTTTCACGAAATTCATTATTTTATTTGTAAATCAAACGAACATGCAAACACTAAGGTAGCTGGAGTGCACATTACCTGCTCAGTCCTTGCGTATTTGAATGAAGAAATGTGTGCAAGAATGTTGAACACTGTCTGCTGCAATCGTGACAGCTTCAGAAAAAGTTTAATGCAAAAAGGATTATGGGCTATTATCGTACCATCCAACTGTTCATACTCCAATCTCATGCTGGGAATGACGTGTAAGTTATACAGGACTAAGTCTCTTAAGAGATAATCCACAGTTCGGCGTTATGCTGACATTGGTGAATGAGAATCATTGAATATAATGACAGTGATCTCATTTTCTGAGTTTTTAAATTCCACGTTTTCATCCATGAAAATCGATTAGCGTCCTCTTTATCGCTGGTAAGAAATTGAAGATGTTTGTTAAATGATGTCGGCTCTATTGTGTTGCTTGAGAAACTGTTGGGTATGCTTATTTCTAGTTGATAGTGCCCATATTAAGAAAAACAGGAACTCTTTGTGAAACAAATTTAGTATGCATTATCACACATTTTTTGCATATTCAATAGAAGTGTAGCACCATTCGTCTTTCTTTTAATTCAAACTATCAGACAAAAGCATTTCCATCCCTGTGTCAAAATTCCACCCAATGCTAGGTTTAAAAGCCTATCCGAATATTAGAGGTAATTTGAAACAGCTTGATTTAACGAAATGCGCATCAATCATTAAATGTAGTTTTCTGGCCTGCTTTGTCTTCTCATCCAAGTGGCGGTATTGCATTTTCTCCAAATGGATTGCTTTGGGTGGTGTTCGCCCAGAAACGCATCGAGAAAAAGTTCTGATTTTGACTAACACTCCATAGCAAATCGAACAAGAGGCAGACAGAAGTGCAACACTCACAGGCAAATCTAACATATATTAGCCTTGAAGTTTAGAAACTGGCTGTGACCATCGGAAATGCTTGGAATATGTTTATACACTTCAATACCTTATACTAATTGAAGCTGTAGCAACCTAACAGCCAAAATAAAAAGCATATGCAAAATACATTCACAGAAATCTTTGTTTACTCTGCTTTGTTTTCTTTTTTACAATCGCTGCATGGAATGTGATGATCCCTTTTTTGTTTCGGAGTAAGTGAATCAGCTGCTGAGCTATTGACAAATAGAACACCATCTCATGTTGCACACCTATGATTGCTTTTGAAACTTTTGCTGCTTCTGAAGCAAATGAACACGCAATGTATTAGCCTACATTTTCGCAAATATAAAGTAAAAACGTAGATTTGTGGATCTTGTGCTTTTCACAGAATTTGACGTCAATGAAGTTTATTTTTGATTGTATTTTAAAAGTCTCTTACCACTACTGTCAGGTATACTTTATTTGGCATTTTGTATAGAAGACAGACTACGGTTTGTTCTTGCCTACCGAATGCTTGTAACAACCTGTAGTAGAATGTGATGTTAATCGCTTTTGCGTTGGAAGAACAGACAGGGAAGAACACGCTCTGAAGCTCTGCAGTTGTAGACGCGCTTTGCACAGCCATGCACACTTTCCGTGTATTTCAACGCGAATGAATGCATTATTTTTTATTGTAACGCGAATGAAAGCATGACAACTCAACCGCTCAAGACATATGGAAGAAATAATGACAATTGCAATGACAAAGACTACAGTTTATGTCCAGCCATTGCGTTTATCATCCAGGTCAGTTATTGAGCGCTTTTAGGAAAACCGTCAGTGGCAGATGTATGGTTTTGCACAAACAATTTGATTGTTGCAAATCACAACATCAGGTTATCCTTTACCTTTTCTTAACACGTCTGGTAACACATAGTGTACAAAAACTTTAAAACAATGACGTCGGCAGGCTGCTGCAGCTTGCCAAGTCCAACAAGCTGACTTTTCGCCTTTGAACCTTTGGGATCCAAGCTGTCAACTTTTTCTGTAGCCATTGTTTCGACACGCGCCAACACAATGAACTCAAATTTAAATAGACTGCGCATCTTGGGGAATCAGTTAGTAAAAGCTGATGTAGAACACGAGAGCTAATTTTAGCAAAAAATAGCCTCACATTGTTTTACAGATCTTGGAAACTTGCTGATGCCGTTGGTAATCAGGATGTGAATTTTCATACCATCTTGCAACTTTAATTTGCTATGATGATCCATTAAAATATCATACCTAATATTCAATTTGTTCTTTCTCTTGTCTTTACACTTTATCCAATAATCACCATCATGTTCGTCCTTCTGCAGGCGGCCGATCTGGGAAGAAAAAAATGATTTTTCAGTCAGTAAACGGTCAGATCAACCGAAATTGTATATTGGAACAAGTGCACCGTTTCCAAAGAAAGAGATATCCTTTTCATTAAATCAAAAGGTTTGTGTATTAGAACATATCAATAACGCATGTATGGGCTGCATTAGCCAATGACGCATCTCCATTGTTGGTGAGAATATCGTGGATTCGAGGGAGTTAGGCAACGAATCGAACGTAGTTATTCTCAACCCAAGGTGGCAAAACCGATTAAACATTTCTTCGTTTTGGAGGTAACATGATGACATTGTGATTAATCCATCCTTATATTGCACCATGCATCGATTCTTATTGTCATTCTACAGTACTTTGTGACCAACGACGTATATAACCCAAAGTAGTGAAAGCTGTTACGGATTGCATTTAATGATCAGATCCTGCTCTCTTAAATTAAAAAAATTCCGGAAAAGGTTTATATCTACAAGGCTGTAAAAGTGTTTAAGTCCTTTCAAATATTCAATTCATTACCATTACATTCATCCAACCAGTAAATCTTTTCGACGTTTACTCCAGGAACATAATTGATCAATACATTTTCCAATAAAACGTTTTTATACAGCATAAAAAACAACGTTTATATTGGAGATTATTCATTCCAAGGATACTGTTGTACCACAGCAACAAAGCATTTTTGAAGAAAACAAAGAATAATGATGAACTATCAATAAATCTCAGCAACTATCACAACATATTGTGGTTCAATCAGGCTGTTCATTCATGCCCACAATCTATTTTGTAAGCTGCGATATGCTTGCGTATGTCATACAGCGTCTCTTTGCAGTTTAACAAGACAAAGAATCGTCAGCTTTTATCAACAAATATTCATAGAAAATTTTGTTTTATACTGTTTGTGTAGAAGGAAAATTATGCAAAATTTGTTTTAAAAAAATAAGCTGCTAACAAATTTGCAACACTTTCTTCAACTTCATGCTAAAAATAAGTACTTCTGCTAATTGCTTAATGCTCTGTGGAATTGTACCACATGCACTTCTGTTTAGAGTTTGATCATCACGAAACATTTTGACAATTCTGAGGAGTGGAGATACTTTCACTCTTTTGTAGATCAAGGCAAAAATTCAGTGGACCTGCAGAATTGATGAACAACCCTTAAATCAGCAGGAGCCCAGTGCTAAATCGAAAGTGCTTTGCAATCTTTACCAATTCTATGTTAAGCTTTCAATGACACCCAGAACATAATCGCCTCCGCGCAAAGGAGATTTAAAAACACTTTGGTTGCCTGCGAGGCTCTTACAATGTCGCACAAGGTTTTACAGGCCACTCTCCAGCACTGCGAAAGCGGATTGGCCGCTCAGATAACGCGCACCACTCCAGCAAGGCAAGCATTTCTCATACATTACTTGATGATGCAGCAGTTGGGACGAGGTCGCGATGCCACATGAAGGAATTACTTTACTGTTGCGCGACCATGCGTGACAGGTTACCTAATGACGAGATGGACGTCCGCGAAATGCAATTACCAGATGACTACCTTGCGTTTATCGCACAAAGCGTTATATTTGTGATCACCACACTATTTCATAAAACACAGTTTGAAACGAGATGTAATGACATGGGAAAGGTTGTGTTGCAAATAATCTGCTCACTGACAGCTGTCCAGAGAAGTTGAGTGAAGTTTCCCGAAGCTGCCGCAGGTCCTCCAAGCGACATCCGCCAAAACGCTGAGCCACTCAAGGTCTTGTTTGTGCTATTGTGAAAGATCCATGAGTACGTCTTTGAGGTTAAGAACAATTGAACTGAATGCTTTCTTTCTTAAGCCTGGCTGTGATGCTTATAAATGCATAATCAAATTAGCATTAACTTTTTTTGATACAGTAAGTGGTTGAAGATTCGTGAACATCAGCGTTCATCAAACCTGGGTCATGCTCGACACTTAAAACACATCGATTTGAAGCAAATAATGCTGTACAGATGAGAGAATGAAAATTTTAGGCGAACACAGTGCGTGACAGATGTTGCGTTAAGGAATCCTAAAGAGTCGTATAGCACTTATTAAAGACGCAAATGGTTCTGATCATTTCCCGGCACATTGATTGGTTTGAACACAGCAGGATAGTTTGTTGACTGTTTTTCTTGAATATAACTGGAAAACGTGCAATAGTACGTTTGGAGTGAGGCGTGCAGAAAGTAAAACTCACTTCTAATCTGAAAGAACCTAAGCGATATTCTTAGACTGAAATTTGCGAAATAAGAGACGTTTTTCCGGACTAGAGGTTCCACAGATCCATCAATCCAACAGTGCACTGATCCATGCACCCTTATTGCTGTGACCAATTAACAAGAACCGCTTGGTCACGCATAACCAACCGACCCCGCGGCCCCTTCCATGTCTAATACGGACTTGTTGCAAGGCGCGTAATTGCGTTGGAAAGCACTCGACGACTGCGGATGTTTCGGCACGAAACGAGATTTGGGTGTGTTGTCCTCACTTGCGTTTGTTTAATTCACGAACTCCGGGATGTAATCGCGTGGCGAATGTCGCGCGATTACAGGCCGTCACGGCCGCCCGACAAAAAGTCAACGTTTACGGCGCAAGAAGCAGCGATTTCCTTGTCCCCGCGCAGCCCAAGGCACTTTCAAAGCCAATAAACAGGACCGAGCGGTAACCGAGCGCAAGAAACGAGGACCTCGAGAATGACTTTCGTTTCGTTTAAAAAACGCATCGTCGCGGCAAAGCACTTAAGCAGATGACACCGTCATAAATTCCTTAACGTGCCAAACACGCAGCTAAATTCAAGCAACTAGAAGCAGAATCCGTGTAATAAGTGTGGCATTCTTTTTTTAAAAACGAAATGTCACGTGTGCTGCTGGGGGTCAATCATCTGTGAACATAGTTCAACAGCTAGGACGCCATTGCAGCAGCCGACCGGTGAAATTCGTTCTTCACAACATCTAACTCAAACAATCTTACATATCTGAACAAAATAAGGTTTAATCCAAAGTTGTGATCGTTGAAGTGGCTTGAATTGACTACAAAATAGCACAGCCATCGAGAGAAATGTTTGAGTCTACCCAGGTTTGAGAATATTTTGTTAATTTAACAAAAATGTTTGAAAAAATTTGGCGTGCAATGCAGTGTTATTGCCTTCAAAAGGACATTCGACAACAAGGAAGCGTTATATTTGAGAAAAATCCAAATATTCGTAAAAATTATGAATTGTTACATTTGCTCATTAAGTGAACTCGACATACCTTGGGAGATTTTCATGACGTGCTGTATATTTGCTTCCTTCTTTTTAGGAAAACAGTATTTCATAGATCATTTCCTTTCGTCTTTCTTTTCCAACGTCAAAGTTGCCGCAAAGCGGTGCGTTATCTTCTTTGCATTACACTGCACACAATGCAATGCAAAGTGACATATATGAAATACATAAATGGAAAGTTAAAGAAATACAGCGTAGGTTCGACTTCTCGCCCCTCTTTAAACGCTAACGCCGGTGTCGTTACCTTTAACTCAGTAAAGCCCCTTCCAAATCGTCAATGACCAGCCCATCCCTGTGCGTGAATTGCGTCTTGTCCATGCTTGCTTGAAAACAGATTAAAACTTTCTAAAACAGAAAATGTGGTTGCAGTTCGCATTCTTAATGCTTCTGCAATCGTGCTGCAATTTAATATGAATACCTCAGCACAAAAGGCAATGCATTTTGCAAAACATGTTTGTGACATAAATCATCCAACTGGCATATGGAAAAACGCATTTGAAATGTCGACTGTTTGATTCCTCCATCCTCTGGAACAGGGAATCCCAACCTGGCGTACAAATAAACCCTAGAGTGAGGCGATACATTTACAGTTAGCAATGAAGCGCAGTCTACCTTTATAGTACTAAATATCTAATGGTTCTATTGATACTGCAGTGAGTTTTTGTTACAGGATTTTGATCAGACACATTGTCATAATAAATTTTGGAGGTGCATGCTCATCTGTTGAAATACCGCAAGGGGTGGTAGTTAGACAAAGGTCGGGACCTCCTGCTCTAGAACGCCGTCGCTCGAACATTGCAATGCGACGCAGATCAATGTCCACCGTGTATTTGCGCCTCGACGAATTTAGCTGCGTGGATGCTGAAGCATCTGCTCTGTCGCGGTCATTCGCGCGTGTATTGTTCACGGTTGACTGCGCACCACCGTTGACATCACCCGAAGCATGATTGCACATGATCGTTGCCACAGTCAGCGTCTGGTTTGATGCGGAGAAAATCCCACAGGTATAAATCTGAACAGTTAGATGCGGTAATAATTCTCGGTTTTTGTAACCTGAGCACGTTTCAAATCAACGTTTATTTCGTTGTTGAAGTTTTTCCCCGAACGTTTTATCTTTTGGCCAAAGTTCTGCATAAACTTCCCGGTGTTGATTTTAAATTGCTTCATCTGATGCTGAACATGAATTGTCAAAAACTAAAGGAAGCAGTCTGCTTTGTTATGATGAAGTTCATAAAAATTTAGTGACATCAAAGCTCTTATCATTGCGGATAAGCATTTTCTTGCAACCGCTTGTAATTTCATCAACTAAAAAGAATCGAACGCAAACAACAAACTTGATTTGCAACGTCTGCAGTTTTGTACAACCTATTTTGTCTGTACGATTTAATCCTGTTGGGTACCACCTGTAAAATGTAAAAATGTACTAACTAGAAAAAAAGAAAGCAATGTTTATAATATTTGCTTAAAATGTGCTTATTTCCATAATATAATATATAGTTTACGACGTCTATATCAAAACCAACATTTTCATTTTCGATTTGAATGTGAAATATTAAAATATGAACAATTGTGTATTAATGTGTTTGTAGAAGCAGGAGCAAAGTTTTTTGATGATAGATTGGCATGCGTCGAGCAACTGTTTCCGAACTAAAGTCGAAACCAGTGATAAAATGTGTCTCAGTAAAAGGGATGGGAAAACCGGATCGTGGCTAAGACTGTTGCGATCATTTGCGTCGCCCGATAAGGATTGAGAACGAATTTTCCCAAATCACTGCTGAGACTTGGCACAGTGGATCGTGGGAAAGGCAATATCGAGAATATGACGTATCGACCAACAAAAATCATGTACATATTGCAGTTTTGATTGATGTCATACAAATGTAATAGCATAGCTCGGGAAATAACGACAGAGTTGCTGCCAGTTAAAAATGTGTCTTGAAAATGGGGAAAGAGTATAAGTGGCTGTTCTTGACGGTTGGTTGTGAACATCCAATAACATCCATTTTAGAAGTTTGAAAAAAATGCATGTAATAATGTTTAAAAAATACAATCATAACCATCAAATATTTGTTAAATTGAACTTGACGTAAAAAGAAAGCACGATCATTAACCGCGAACCCATTGGCTAAAAAAATGTTGGAAACATTTCCATAAATTTTGCTTTAAGCCTGGTGTTGCTTCGTACACCGTTTGAAAAGTTGAAAAGAAAACACAATGAGTTGTAGTCTCTCGTATGGATTAATTTGTAGTCCAAAAATAAAAAACTGTTTCTTGCTTTGTTTCCTCGTACCGTGCCCCTTTACTCCACTGCCACCACATTTATGGGAACTTCGCTGTGGATGGGATCGTGGGAATCGCGCCAACCAGGAAACATTAGTTCTACAATACATTGCAAGGGTTTGGAAGACAATCTGCTTGGTTTTAGTGCGCGGTAGATATTTGAGAATTAGCAAACCTTTTATTCAATGATAGGCAATATATGACGGACCATGACACTGAAAGTTTTTTGTATGCATTTTTTTCCAAACGCATTTGGGTACCATGTTGCGCAAAATTGTACCAATGGTTTGATTCCATTGAAAGAGACCTCTCGAAATGTCGCGTTTCTTCAAATAAGCACGCACTGAAAATGCGTCCCTCGAACCTGATGTTGCTTCACAAACCTACAAAACCAAACAAAGCGACGAAGACCCTGGTCAGGCGCGTGGCGCGAGAGGCGGCGGCGAAAAATCAATAGTTAATCAAACAAATGAGACGGTGCGTTAAGCGAGCAAAGAACTGCAGTGTCGGTCGCATTTGGTCAGCAAATGTGCTCGAAAACATAAACTCGCCGGCGACCGTTTTGCTTTTGTTACGACACAATGGATGTTCGACGAAACTTTCTGCTTGATGCAGTGGTCAATAACAAAGACGAATTAACCCCCGGTACCCTCCGGCACCGGGGGAATGCTCCGACAAGAAAACCTCCTCGGCAAATTTTCACGCTCCGTCGGGCAAGTGGGCTCGGCAAATTTTCACGCTCCGTCGGGCAAGTGGGTCACCGCCCGAGGTCGCTCCTAATTAACCGCGCGCCGCGACAGACGTTTGTTCGAGAATAGCGGACTTTCCCTTGACCTCACTGACACGCGCCTCACTGTCGATGGCTGAGGACACCACCAGGCGATAGGCCTGGACCTCTTGATGGCACGCAACTAGTGACTGTCGCCAGTCTTCGCTCTCTCTAGTAACCCGGTCCCTTTCCACAGACACATTTATGACATATCACGCAGAGCAAAACGATCAGAACCGGGCTGACTTTCCCCTTCGTTTCCAACCGTGAAAAATCCGTATTTATGATGGTGGTCGGTTGTCACGTTGCACCGAAAAGCTAAAAATGTGAAATGGAAATGTAAAAAAAAACAAGTCTGATTCAACGCTGCTGAATGTCATTCACAGGTAACGTTTCTTTCCTTAAAATTTACTTCGTAATGTACAGCAGACGCCCCTGTTCGCCAGCGTCCCCATCTGCCTTAACAAAGTCTTTTGCAGGAACAAGGTTCCGTACTAAAAACCAACTAGCCGGAGAGAGTTGGGTTTTCAGGAATTTGCCCGAACATATACTGCAATTGGTTTGTTGCAGCACGTAACATGCTCTGTTCATTTAACAGCTTCTTTGCTCTCACGAGATGTCATCAACCGGAACAGCTTGTTAGTCATACAAGTTCTTCTGGAAACATGCGACTGTAAACAAACCTCTAAATCGATGAAAGTGAAAAGCCCATTTTTTCTGTCTGACGTATAAGGTCTGTGCAAATTTGTCTGTGTTCAGAGAAAGGCCAGAGAAGTATTTCTCCAACGCACTGTCCTGACCTTTTCTGTTATAACGATCGATTTTCGTGCCGGATTAAGATCGATACACCAAACGTTACGTTCAATATGAAACATTGTATTGCCATCGTGCTTGTTGGCGCAGTCAAGCATTTCCGGGGTAATGCCAATGCCCTTTTTCTTGTTCCGATGCTTCCGCATCCAACCCAGTGTGGAAAAAAATATCCAAATATGTTTATGATGTTATGTCGAAATTTATTTTGTATTTTGGTTATAGACTCCGAATCAGCCGCGAAATAAAGCTTTATGACGCACTCGCACATGAAGATCAATCTTTGTCACGAACAATGCAACTTCCTCCTTTTGCTCTAAGATTTCGAGCAAGTGAACGGTCGGTGATTACAAAACAAAACGACAACAGAAACGGGCGAAGAATCAAAACCAGCCTTTAATTCGTTTCCGGCTTAAAATCATTCATTGGTTTCAGCAAATAACAAATAAAATTGAGCAAATATATCCTCGAATTCGAACGCGCTTTCGACATATTTATCGCTGAAAAACCACGGCAAGCAGCGGGTGGCGAACTGCGGCGTTTGTGACGAAACAGTTGCAAATCATCCTCCCCATTGCAAGCATTTATTGCGTTCTTCACACGTTGCGATTTTTCTTCCACTTTCGCCATATTCCATTATCTCAAGGGTTGTTACATTCGCGACCGTGAACCTCTAAGTGGTCCGTGAAGATGGTATCCATGAATGTCAAAGGGTCAATAAGCTTGCTCTGAAATTGCGAAAGTGTTAATAAGTTTTGCAGACACGTAGATATCCACTACGTTAATTAACTAATTTCAAATATTTATTGCAACGTTTCATTTTGGGTTGTCCGTAACCTTTTTCACAATGGACTATGGGTAGGTGGCGCAGAAGTGTTTAAGAAACGCTGAAATAGCTTTTCTTACAGTAGATTTGAGAGTGATACTTTTATCTGGTTACATATAAAAAGGATCAAACGTTCCTCCGAAAGACGGAGGTGACTTCAATAGAGCGAAGGGGGAGGCGCTCAAGAAGATTTTTTTTCTGGAATTACAGATTCCAGATGAATGGAAAGAGTATATGATGTCATGTTAAAAAGTCCCCCATAACACCTGGGGTGAAGACTGCCCAATGCGCTTTGAAAATCATCAATTAAATTTCGTTTGAACTTAAAGCGATTTTCTCCGGGTTAAAATCTTTTTAAACAATTCAAGGGATTATTTCTTAGCTTTCACAATGATTCAACAGCGAGTGGCCAATCACGAGTGCAGGACGCGTCACGGACCACTGAGAAACGTCATTAAAACCTTAACCGCACGTCCTGTTGACCCAGCAGGCTGAGGTTAACAGCTGCTCATCGAAAGCTTTGCACAAGACTGAAACTTCAAAACACAGTAACTAAAATTCCTCCCCATTTAGTTTCAGAGCAAATGTCATGAATCCAGTTTCACTCCTTACTAAGCAATTGTTCTTTAAAAAACGTTGATTTCTTTTTTTTTGTCCACCACCCTCTCCAGCGCACACACCTTTAAAGGTGAGGCAACAGGCCGAAAATGATGAAATNTATTTTGAGTTAGTCAATATGAAGCAAAAAAAAGCGAGGCTTTGTTGCAATGTCATCAATCACTGTGGTAGGGCATACAGCATGCAATGGCGCTTGCAGGCTGTTGACCAGAATATGATTTTCCGTGCTTGCATGTTTTGTACTGCTGTCGCTGAAAATTTGTTTGTGGTGACTACGTCAACGTACCTGCCCACGCAATCAACAGTCCAACGAAATCGCTGTTTCGTGTTTCGCAGCAGTTATTCTTTCAGTTGTGTGCAGCGTTGAGAAACCGCGTTGATTAGCTGTCGCTTGAGCATCAACTGTACGAGGCGTCGCGTCACGTCTGTAAACTCTTTCAGCAGAAGCCATTATTTTTTCCGGGTTGATTTCGCGCCAAATTATTTTCACGAAGCATGGAAAGCCTCCACCAAAGGGTTGCGCGCCACCATTGTTGTGAGTTCCAATGAGCGCCACGGCGTAAAACCTCAACGCAGATTCGTGTACTCGGTTTGTTTGCTAAAGTTTAAGCCCCAAAACCCCTGATTTCTTTCCATTTAAAACCGACGCCAACGGGAAATCCGAGATATATTTATCTTCGATGCCGCGTCTATTGTTGACATCGCCATGTTTTCAAAATTTCAGAAAAGTCCCGACACGAAGCTATTCACCAGCACTGGTGGAAATGACCTGATATTTAAGGTGGGTGCTGTTGACTTCGTTCTGCCCACTAAGCCTGTTTTGACGCCGCAGAGAAATGCGCTGAAGTTGAATGACGCGTGCTCAGAGCGGCGTGATCAGGTTTTTGTTCCGTGAGCATAATTCATCATTGCCTGGTTCCGAAGAAGTCACGCCTGGCGCGTGGTGAGCAAACAACATCGCGGCCACATTCCGCCAGTGAGCTTTTTTGTTCGCTCAAACTGCGCAAATTGCCGATAAACCGCCTCGGATGTTCACGGCACTTGCTATTTGTGGTGCAACGTTTTGGGTCTGGTGCCTGGCTCAATTTGCCAGCCGTGCATTTGTTACAGCTGTCGTGCCTGCACGAAAGTAAAATTGTGAAGCTTTTTGTTACTTAAAAATAGAAGGACCAAAGCCGTCTGCCACGCACCAATAAACGATTAGTGCAGGGTTTTTTTAAGGTGTTTTAGGGACCTGGTTCGGGTCCCTAGAATCAGAGAAATCGGGTCTCTACAGGCCCGTGCCGGGTACCTAACATTTTTCTTTAAAAAAACTCTGGATTAGTGGGTTAAAAATGTTTGAATACCGGGTTGATACTTATCGGATATGCTTGTTGTTCGGACAGTTTCAACGTGCGTCTTTAGACCTCTAAGCAGGTTTCATTTTTTGACTCCTCCCTCCCCGCGAAAGCGCATCCCGATTCCGCCATTTCACTCGCAAGAATAACAATACCAAACTTGCACGTACTCGAAGCAGTGGCATAACAAGAGGGTTGAGCCAGGGGGGGGGAAAGTTAGCAAAATCCTTTAAAATCCGGGCAAAAATGGCGCCCAACGTTGACAGAAAAACACACGAACACCTTTTTCTGGAGGTCATATCTAAAAAAGGTTTTGATGATCTTTGTGGGAGAAAATTTGTAGCCAAAAGTCGGAAAAAAACTTTGGGCAATTCGGTCGGAAATTCGGGCAAAAATCCTTGGCATCCCCAAAAATTTTCCAGGTCCTACACCTGTTGTATCGAAAAATGACGTTCTTGAAGCGAGATAGCGCAGTTGGTGTGTTTGCGTGGGTAATAGAGCTCAGGTTGTAGGCTTGAACTGCAAGTAGAGTAGTGAGTCAGTCGATCATTGCCAGCCGATAGGCAATATGGGGTTCGTAGAACGTTTGGCTCCTTTGTTCAAGGATGCACTTAACATTTGCAGTCATACGGAAAAGTCATTTCAACAAGAAAAGCTTACAAAAGGTGTTGCTCTCATTTTGATAAACTGAATCTTAGTCTGAAAGCCTAACGCAACGCAAACGATACGTTTAGATATTATGGTGACGATTTTTATTAGAACGTTAGCCAAAACAATTGCAAATTTGGCAGTGGGTGTAATAAAACGTTGTAACCACTGCTGAGCAAAAAAAGACGGATGTCCCATAGTGGTAGAGTTTGGTAATGCAGTTTTCGAAATAGACGTCTGTTGGTAGCGAAGGAATAGGAATAAAACTATAGGCGCGTGATTGGAAGACGTGCTTTTCTTCAAGACAGAAGCATATCCAACAAGTGCTTGTCCAGACTCTGCTTTTTGCAGCAAAGCTCAGTTCACCGTTCATGTAAAACAGGGGTGGGCGAACATTTTCTACGGAGGGCCACATTGAAAACTGTACTGCTACCGGGGGCTGCATATATCACATCAGGGAACTTTTTTGTCAGAGGGTCACATAAAGCTACAATACAACAGTTCAAGGGCCGGACATCTTACGAAATGTGATTTGTTTTGGGATATGTTACATTCTATCAGATCATCAAACTTTTCTGAACTATATTAATTTTTCATTATTGACAAATGCCTTCCCGGCAGGATTCGGCCCGCGGGCCGTAGTTTGGAGACCCCTGATCTAAAAGAAAACAAACAAATAAACAAAAGCAAAACGCTGCACTTGGTGCGACATTGAAACGTTGTTTGATTCTTTGCAGGATTCCACTCGTTGCTTGTGGAAGGTGGACAGCAGCTGCTCGTGGAAGGATTTCCTGGGACGGGAGTATTACGAAGCAGCGCAGGGCGTGAAATGTAACAGCAACCCGGCCTCTGTTCAGTTTAAAGAATGCATTACAACTCCTTTTTGCAATTGATTTACTATTTGCTTGTTACTTGTATCATAAAAAACAGGGTTTTGCTGCATGCTGATCAACAGCATGAACTTTTCAAAGATAACTGTAAGATGCTGCCTTGATTGTCGATACAGCTTTTTTGCGTCGTTTTCTAGCTTCGTTGCACATGACTACCCGCCATTGTGCAGACTTCGCCTGCTATCAGTAGATTGTAAATAAGATCTTCGTTGGTATAATTTTTGAAGAAGTATAGATACATGACAGTTACTTGTAGATCGCCACAAGCAGTGATTAGATACGACAATGATTCAACCGTATGCATAGCTTAATTGTGCAGGATCGTGTTGGAAACGGCTCGTTTTAGTGTTTTAGGGTCTTCCTTTGTTCCGTCTCGTCGTTTTCACTAACACTTCCTGACGTGCAGTTGGTATTTTTTGTATCGTGATTGATGATGAACATTCGTAGCAAAAGTGCAATAATGCGAGGCCAGTGTGTCTTCATTGTGCATTTTATACCCTTTTCCTGCTCAAACCGGTACGAGTCTAGCACTGTGCGAAACCAGGGTGCTTACCAGTGCTATCTCGTTTTTCTACGTTCTGCCTTCGTGAGAGTTTACCGTATTATTTCATATATTTACCATTGTGCATATTCACACAGAAAGTTGAGAGCAAGTGTTGTTAACAAAATACGTATTTTTTTTTAAACCAAACTGTACCAAACGCTCTTGCAGACTAACCTCGTTTGCCAATACACAAACTTTTTACTAATGGATTGGTTGTGTTCACAGTTTAGTGTTGGCGTACATGTCATTCTTCAACATTGTCCCGTGACAGTTCAATTCGATTGCAATCAGGGGCGGATCTAGAAGGGGGGCGATTGGGGCGATCGACCCCCTAAAACCTACAACAGTCACTTTATTCACCATGTTTTTTTACAATTCGGAAAACAACATTTGCGATATAAGGCCATTGTTTTGTGACAGAAGTGTTGTGAAGTATACTTCGTTCCTCTTATAGTAGCGAAGCCGTTATGGGACTTGACTTCCAAATATTACTAAAATGGCCCCCCTCATCTTACTGGCTGGATCCGCCCCTGATTGCAATAATTGAAGTCAGCCGAAGTTTTCTTGCAGTGTGGCGACTCACTCGAGATCGATGGAAAGCAAAGATGGGTAGATAGATTTATTTGGCGGTACTGAATTAATTGCGCTAGATGTAGTGTCTAAACCAGCAAAAACGCTGATTTAGAGAGTACATCTAGCGCAATTGGTGCAAAGGCACCAGCAGTAAAAGTGATGAACAGTTCACTTTTCTCTGGCAATTGATACTAACAATAATTTCGACTCGCTGGTTGTCCACAGGAATCTTTTCACAGCCACGAAGCAGACACTATGATCTTATCACAGTATATACTTTGCCTACTGATCTAGCATCATCTTATTCAGATTTCCCAAACTCCATGTGTTTCGATTAACGACAATCGATTTGTGTGTGGCTTGGTAGGTCCACTGTTGCGCAGAGGGGAGGGCGCAAGGCACAGTTTAAACTCAAATGCTCGAAACACCTCGAGTTTGGGAAATCTCTGACAAAACGTTTTTTTTCTTTTGCCGCGATTCGAACAGAGTACCCCGTGACCGGCGTTCGATCATCCTCCATTTTGCACAACAGAGGAGGAAACACGCATCATGGGTCCGTCGGGGAATGCTGGTCTATCGTGACTTCGCGTATTTATCCGATCAAGTCCAACACGCCTGTTTCACCACAAGGCTCCATACGTTAGCGCGTAGGAACTTTCCTGAAACAGTTGCCTACTTGCGTTTGTGATTGTATCATTTTAAGCCCATGCCGACCATAACATTTTTCCAAACCATGATGCTGCGTGGCGTTCGTTGTTAAATTTTCGAAATAGCGGTCGCTGAGTGCGTTTCGAATTGGAATTTTTTTAAATTTCTTCCTTTTCCAGCAAAATGTTCGCCACGGGAATCGTGAAGGCCAAGCAAAACGTCATAGCTTCAGTTTATGTGGATCGT
>JGI24021J15306_10000824_pt1 | contig 27078 bp, 21 predicted proteins | sample Ectturendosymbi1_FD_15306 | JGI IMG/M metagenome (IMG submission 15306) | reverse complement strand
CCGAAAACACAGAAACTCTAAACCTGCCGGGTTGATTTCGCAGACGTGTCCCACCTTTCGCATTCGTCACCACCGGACGCAAGACAGAAACGATTATCCTCGCCAGAAACCGGATCTCGTGGATCGACGTCAACGCTTTCGCCGGACTGCCTCAACTGCGACGACTGGATATAAGCGAAAATTCAATTCACTGTTTGGTGCCGCGATCTCTGGCGAGTTGCGGCCAGAACCTGCAGGCTCCTGAAGCGATGGTCGAGGACCAGGCGTTAATAAGAAGTCTCGAACGTCGCTACGAACACAATTTGCGTTTGATCCGTTCGGTCAAAGTTGACGGCAACGACTGGACTTGCGACTGTTCGCTCAAGCCGCTGTTGCACCACAACAGCACGCCATCTATTACGCCGCAGATGGGCGACGAACGCTGCGCGCGCCCTGCTCCTTACCAGCATCGGCTTCTCGCTTCCGTGTTGCGCGCGCTAGATTGTCCCGATTAAGGCGTTTATATCATTCAAGTGGCGATATTATCGGGTATGGGTCGTGCTTTTTGTGGCGCCGCGTGCAGTGCAACTGATTGCATCTGACGATAGTGCTGATTCAAGAAAACAGGAAACGAAACGATCGATCACGATATGTTTTGTTGAGCTGTGTCCGTCTCAGAAATCGCTTGTATCATGATGTTTTGAAACACCAAATCTTGCAAAGAGCTGTTTCTCAGTGTTTGTCTGCTTTGAGTGTTTCACAGCTTCATGGCGAGCAAGCAATGTAAAAACACAACAGCTTCTTACCGCTTGCTATACGGTTTACACTGATCGATACAGGAGCGCTCCTTTCAACATTCCTCGATCGAAGCGATCCTCAATCGAAAATATATAATCGCATGCATGCTTAAATATTTCACAAGTTGGATTAATAGATCTAACGAAGATATGCGGCTTGAAAAGACCTGGCGACATTGTACCGTACAATAAAGCAGCTGTACAGCCTGCGTTCGTCACTGTGCATTGCGAGATAGATCAGCCCAAAAATCAATCAAGCGAAATGCGATAAGAGAGAAACGTGTGACTAATGCTGTTTCCGACAACGAACCGAGACAAGCAAACACGACCAACTTTGCCGCGCGAGCTAACCAACCTTGCCGCTGCAGAAAAGGCAACGATGGGCGGCTGGAGCTGCGTCGATAATTATTAATTGTTAAGCCATAGGCGGCGCCGTAAACAACAAACACGCCCCGCGCGCGTTTCGGCCAAGAAAACGAAGATCAATCGTAATTAGATTTCCACAAAATCTCGGGGGGGAAAGCCAGGGTTCCGTAACCGCTTGTCTCCGTCAGCGGACGATGGCGGCCACGTCCATGCCCGTAGCTGAACAGACAGTGTGCTGAGGGTTTGTTTTGGAAAAAGGGGCGTAGCTAAATAGAAATTTAACGGGAAAGCAAACGCGCAAGCGGCAGGCATGGATGACTGGCCGAACCTACGAAGCTTGGTTGGTGCTTTTCGTAGACCACTGCAGGTACCACAGGTGCGGGCAGCAATCTGAGATCAAGTGGTGCGTGCGTATTTTCTCTCGCTTACCCTTCTAATGCTACCGTAAAATACCGTTTGTTATCGGCGCAATTGAAGGGTCGCTTGAACCTGAAACCACTTCATTTAGTGGTAAGTCAATACAGCGACGTTTGTCGCGAGCATTTTGCCGCTTACAACTGGTAATGTGCTTGCACGAGAAAAATTTTAAAACCGCACTTATCGAAATAAACGCGGAAAACGAGCACCTTGCTCGCTTAGCGGTCGAGTGTCACGACATTATGAGGGCGAAGTAATGCATTTATCGATACACACGTGTCTTAACAAAAAAATAATTTAGTTGAAACAACAAAACAGAAGGTTCGGCAGCGAAATTACTGGTTTTTGGAAAATTAAGACGTGTCAAGTGTAAAAAGCATTTGTCCCGGTAATGGGAGCAGTAAAAGTTCTCAATATGGCAAAATACATTCCATTGGCAAAATCAACTTGCTCTAAAATTTCCAGTGTTACTTTTTTTGAAAAAGCCAGCGCTATCGATCACCTAAACCAGTGTTTTTTAAACTTATTTTGAGCCACGGAACAGTTTTGTATTTCTCTCGTAGTGTATGGAAGATTCAAATAGGTGATAATTACTTCCATAAAAGATTTCTTGCGGAACAGCTGACAATCTCAACTGGAAACACTCGTTAAAAATCACGATTTTAAACAACAGGTGAGGAAGACCAAGCTGAACTGCACACATGCAGTCAGCTGCAATTTCTTCAACAAACTGTTTCGCGGCCAGAAAAAAGCACTGACAATCCCGCAAACAGCAGAGTGCGAAAATCGAGTTTAAAAGTGATAAAACGTCAGAGCAACCAGTGGATGACAACGGACCTGCCGATCGTGCACGGTGACACTTGCTGCGCTTAATTTTTTACTGCACCTTGATCCGCCGGCAACGACACGAGGCGAGATCATTTGGGTGCAGGACCATCTTGCGCGGCTTAAAGGCTTTACGTTAAGGCGCAGGTAACTAGACACTGATCCAACGAAACCGTCTGTTGGGCGCGATACTTAGCGGCGTGCCGCCCCATCAGGAAAGCTCGCAAAGAAACGCAAAAATGGGCCCCATTGGCGCAATTTAAGAAAAGCGGGTGTTCTTTAGCAGTGTTGCTGAAAGAGTACGTGCGCAGTGTTGTTTTCGGCAATGCAGGTCGAACAGCCATGCAACGCAGTGACCTTCCCACGATGATCCCGCATGCTTTCAGCAAAAGCTCAGCTTCAAGGTGAAGCCGGTGCACACCGAGAGAGCCTTGTAGGAATTCAGAACAGCGCAGTTACTGGTTGACGCATCATGCAGTTCGAAAATGGTGCGTGTTCGACGCAAGACACCCACCCAAGCTCTTGATTTGACTGCCAGTGACAAACTTTTTCGGTACACTAAACACGGCAGGTAACCCGCTCCAAACATATTCGCACTGCTTTATATCAACAATTATGCGCTATTGCCAATCGGTCGTGAGACTCCTGCTGTCACCTTGCTCGTACGGGCAGACCGTTGCAGCCAGCGATACTACTAGTTTTGCGAATTCTGAAGAACTTTCCAACGATCCAAACTGATATTATTTCCGTCAGATACGCCAGTCAAAAAATTACTCATCAAACCACCCTTGAACTGATTCTTTATGATTTTGATAAAAATTTTATGAAAACAAAGGGAACTAGGAAAAATTAGATAGCCCGTAAATCAGGGCTGTCGCCAGCGGGGGGGCCAGTGGTGCCCTGTCCCCCATTTGAAATCGGTGCCCCCCATTTCAAGTTTGGCCCACCGCTTGCTGCATACATCCAATACTGTATGTTAAAAATGTGGCCCCCCTTCTGGTTTTTGGCCCCTCCTTCTGGTTTTTGGCCCCCCTGCTGCTAAATCCTGGCGACGGGCCTGCCGTAAATCTACACCAGTAAAATCTGAGTGAATAGGTTTTGACACGGTACAAAGCAGGCTCGCTTTGAAAACACTCAGCACAAAGCGCAAGCATCGTTTCAGCTAGCTTCGACTTGCTGCTATGGATCGACGCCGAATTTCTTATCTGCCAAATCAATCTGCAGTCACTCTGTTACTCCCAGTTCATATAAAAGTCACAATCATGGAAACCCTCTTCAGCGATCTTTGAAGGTATTTTATCAGGTACGAACGGCTGTGTGTTTACTTTGAAACAGGGCATTTCCCAGAAAAGATTCGCCCGCAGGAAAATACGCAGGGCGTTTGCGATCACCCCTAAAGCCATCACCTAGAAAAAGAGCAAACGGTTTTATTTCATCGCAACCTCCTAGATTGGGGATTATTATCTTTCTGCAAACAAGAATTTTCTCCGGACGTGTTCGGTATGAACATTTAATAAGTTGACAACGGAGACACTGCCTATAGAGAACAGGTAAACCACAGCTGAATGGCGCGTTTTGAAGATATTTTGAACCATTTTTTCACCGATGAAACGGCATAAAACAATTTTGAAAAAGCCGAAAAAGTATTTGTCTGTCCATTGTAATTCTCAATCAAAGTGAAGTAGTTATTTGAAAGTGCGAACCATGGCAACAAGTGAGTTAAAATGCAGTTGTTTTAACCGAGTAATAAAAAGCAGGATAATAAGCAAAGCTAGAGCTATTCACGAACAGAAAGCACCAATTATCATTAACTCATTTGGAAAAAAAGTCGTTCTTCGCTGACTCTGGTTTACACCAAAGTTTTTGTGTTTCTGACTCTTCACAACATGAACCTGACGGTCCGGACGATGCTGCGTGGTGACAAACCGGCAGCTCAGCTCAAATGCAGCGGACTCGTTTAAAAAGGTTTGTCATTTGATAACAGTGACTTTGCAGATCACCGATTGTACATGTGAAGGATGGCCTAGCACGAAACGTAATATTCACGGCGGTGGACGGACAAATCGAAAGTTTAATCTATAATTAGCAATGGGTTTCCACGGTTGCTTTTTTTAATTCAACAAATTACCGGATTAGGCTGATCTCATAGTTGGTGGAATGATGCTGGCAGCATGGATAGCTTGCCTGGCCAGGATCACGAAACGAACCGGCCTTTCTACGCACGTTCGAACACTGCCACAGTACAAGTAAGGCATTCTAAAACCATCGCACGCACGTGATATTTCAAAAGAAAAGCCACCACTAACTGAAACACGCTTCCTTATGATAGGCAACGCCAACCCTCTGCAAACAACACAGCGAGAGGCCATCACGAAGCAAACATCAACATGCTTTTGTGCGAATCTTGTGAAATCGTGTGCTTTGCAACAGAAAATGTAAACTAAAAATACACAAATGTTGACGTAGTCCATCACGAACAAGAATGACTTGCGAAACAGCGGTTAAGCGTTCGCCATTCAAAACGTGGGGCGTTATTAGGGCAGCGTGCTTTGATCTGAAGGTAAAGTGGTTTTAGCAGAGTTCGCACTTCGACCTTTACCAGACAGCTGGCGCATCAACGCTTTAACAACTGGTTTGTCACTTACGGCGTAGTACTGCGAGTCTCTCTTTCGATTCGAGTCGTGCCACGAAACGTTCAGGGTCGTTGGCGTCAAAACGTCGACGTGCACGCCCAGGGGTGGATAAAGCTCTTTGGGGTCATCTGCGCGAAACAAACCAACGTTTCACGTCTTTGCCAAAGCAAGCAAGATCGGTTGAAATGCGGCGTCGTCAAAGCCCGTGTACAAGCACCGCAGCGCCTCAGAGTTGATGCAAAGTACTTTGCAGTCAAGTGGGATGACAGTTGTTACCAGTCCACGTGATTACAAATCAGATTCGTAAAATGCTTAAAGATGCTTTCACGAATCGCATTTTGACAAAGTAATTTTTTGTCCTGTCAGTTGCAAATATGCTTACATACAAGTCCTTTTCGGGATTTACAAGACACATCTAGCACGTCCTTTGCTCACAAGCACCCATAACTGCATTTTCTATGCTTGGCCGTCGCAAAACGCAAATCACCGGTAAGTAGTTCAACAAAGTACTGGACACAAGTCTGATAGCAAAAGAATAAAAACATGTCCGCATGGCATTATACTTCTGTCAAACAGGCTAGACACAAGAGATTAACCTTACCGGTTTTTCCAATTTTAGTGTGGTGTAAGGTCTAACAATGCGACTTACACGCATCTTTGTACGCGCATACATAACAAGACTTTTGATTTCAAAATCCGTAACGATCTGACTTTTAACGGTTTTTGATAGCTGTATCTCATATTCTTACAGTTCCGATAGCTAGGAAATCTCATGAATGAAGAAGGTACACCGCATTTATTAACTTGCACTGCAGGAAGTTACAATCTGAATTCAATCTTGAGTCTTAAAAAATGTCGCTGTATGCAATAATGCTATCGAAAGTAGTTTAACAGATGCTGTTACACATCTATACAGCATGACACACACAGAAAATAACCCGGTAGCCTGTGTGCAGTGAATAACGAGTAACTAAATTGCAGCGCATAGCTGAGCGGACCCTAAAAATCAAGTTTTATGGCCACTTACGACGTTTTAAGCAAATCTAACAGCGACAACAACAATAATGAAAGCACTAAACTTTGTTAGATGTACATAGACATAAGATTAGTTTTATAGCAGAGGACCAGAGGTGCCACGCCAGTTAAAATTAGAGCCAGTGTTTGGATTTTATCTTTCAGATAAAGCTATCAATGCTTTGTCAATATCATAAAAGACCTCTGCTACTGCAATAATTTTGGATCCTGTTTTGTGAAGAAACCCACCGCCTCCTATTGTTAATTTGATAAATGACCCAGTCATGAAATTACAGATAAAGAGGTAAATTCTTTTCGTCAGCTGTATATTGAACATGTTGTACAAGCCGTATATCAGATCTTTCGCGTGTTCTGGTGAAATATTGACTTGAATGCCTAGTGCAGTGGTTCTTAACCTGGAGTAAATTTCATCTTCAAAGGGGTAAATTTACTGAACCATAATTTGCAGCAAATGTAAAATCATTCTAGCTGTTAGCGTTTGTTAACTTAGTATTTTTGATAAATGAGCACCACTGAGTGTCTTGGGGGTAAATCTGGTAATCTTGTTTGATAAAAGGGTAAGACATGTTAAAAAGGTTAAGAACCACTGGTCTAGTGCATGGGTGGCTATTGAATGACTACTAGTTATTCCACACAAAAAACATCAAGTGTACAGGTCTACGAAACCAGTACCGTGTACTTAGCTTCACTTCACTTTAAACACGATTTACTTATTAAGTCAATTTCGAAATGTGACAAAATACCAAAAATTGATTTTTGTAAATTTGTTTTCACGTTTTGTCATGTGTACTCATTTGCACCAATGATTTAAATCAATCCCAATTATTACTGTTACATTTGATACCTGTTCAGCGTTCGCATTCACTGAAAGTTTAGAGCATTAGGATAGCATCGTCATCTCACGCCCATCTGGCGCAGCGTAAGCTTTTTTTTAAATATTCGTTGTGATACCAAAACTCCAGAGTGCTCAACGAAAGAAGCCGACACGACTTGTCTTCGTGCAAATAAACAGAGCAATGATGTGAGTAAACCAATTGTTTTACCTTCGGTGGCCGTGGTGCGCACTTTCTTCAGAAACCTTTCGCCGACGCCAATATGGTTGCCAGCTCCGACACTAAGGAAGTACAACGTAGAAGGTTCTGAAAAAAACAGAAGAACACGACCATTACGAAGTGCGAGGTAACGCACGCGTTTTACGGGCGCATAACTTGTGACAGCAAGCCAGGCAATTTTCTTTTGCAGTAACAAAACCGCGCAACTTCAAAGGGTACGGATAGCGTATTGTGCAGAGCTACATACAATTTTCCGAACGAACGAGCATCCTGTTTCAACGACTCCCGTCTTCACTCAGTTTAACGGGGCGAAAATCTGGCGATGAGTGGGCAGCGTTTCCGTTACGAAAAGTTGTTTCTGCTTTTCCTCAGTTGTATCCCATGCAGCTAACAGTTCTATGATCAAGTGAGCAGAAAAGAAGCAACGCATTTTCACGTTGGTCAATTTGAAAATGTTAGGTAAGCGGGAAAGGCCTTGCTGACAAGGGTACGACTTGCTGACAGGCGGCACATCATGCAGCTTCTACACCACATTTTTGCAGCGGTTTCGCGTGTGTTCTGCGTCTCATTGTACCAACTGTACTACTTCTGGTGGCGTTGACGTGACCCTGGCTCTGGTAAGCAGGAGCGTGAGTTTCTTTAAAAAATATGGAACTTGATGCTTTATTTACCCAACTGCACCTATGGCAGTTACTGAAGACAAAGTCACAGCAATGATCCCAGCGAAAAAGACCAACGAATAATATAATAACTGTCATGTAACTTGTTGGCGGTGGATTGCTTGCGAGTTCCGCGCAAAACGAAGTCGATTTCAACCCGATTTCACGAAGCGGGCAGGAAAAGCTTCATTTAAACAACGGCGCTTTCACCGAGGCAGCATCAAAAGCAGAAGAGGCACCGAACAAAAGTAATGCGGTCCCGTCTTTTGCGACTATTTGCACTGCGGCCTTTTCCTTCTTATGACAAATTAATCCACAGCGCTGGGATACGCAAAATTCCTTCGACCGATTAAACACACTGCAAATCTTCTTACCGAGTCCCATGATGTCGTACGCGCGCCTCTTTCCGTCCACTCGCGTTTCTTTCTGCGGCGAATTGGCGCCCCAGCCAATTATGTAATCCTGGACGTAAACATTGCCCTCCGGAGGCTCCCAGGACACGGTGATTGATGTTGGACTGGCTTCGGTTGAGATGCGGCGAGGTTTGCCCGGTGGACGGTTCTCTGCAACTGGCACAACAACGTAACGGTGATCGTAATGATGCAATAGAAATACAAAGGATTTTGCTGCAGTGTTTCCCAGTTGAAAGCTCAACAATGGAGAGCTAGGTTGCAGCGAATATTTAATTCAATGCCGGGATTATTGAGATCAAGGCCATTAAGTAGAATTAGGCAAATCCGAACAAAGGGTCACACAGGTCCGTTTTGCAACATATACTTCGATCGAACACACCAATTTGTTCGCGACCTGCCTTTGCTTAGCTTAGAAATCCTTGGTTGTTTTTTCGGCAATTTCGTGGTTGTGGTTACGTAATTTTCTGGGGCTGTTGCGTAACAAATCGAAGTTACAGCCTGTTTTTTTCGGTCAAAGACTGAATTTTTTTTTAAAGACCGCAAAAAATTAAGTCAATTCGATCATAATGTCCGAAAAAGTAGGCTGCTGAACACTGTTACGGCTGTTTTAATACTATGACGGGAAAACTGACCGAAAGGTCTCGGAGAAAAAACGACAGGTTACAACCACCCTCTCCGGCAGCATCACCGCCAACCGAGACAGGGGACGCGATAAAACCAGCGCTGTGGTCACTGGCGCGTCTTTCGCGTCAAAACGCGCCTTCGGCAAGATTAATGTTCGCGAACAATTCCTCGTGCGCCGGCGCAGGCACTAATGCACTACCATGACATATCGCTGCGAAAAACCGCGATAGTGCCGANCGCGCACAATGGCGCAACGAAAACAACAAGCGGTTCCCTTCGCAGGGATCGTGTGAAAGTCGGGTGTGGGACGATTGTAAGAAAAGACAACGGCATAACACCCACCGGACCACGCACCGATCGTTTCATGTCGCAAACGCGGAAGACGTAGGCCCGAAAGGGACGGGCTGGTTAATCTGTTAAGTACTGCGAGGTATTTGGAAAGACCGATCAGCTATCCTCCAAAACAAACGTCAGATGGTGCTGCTGCTGCTGCAAAGCGAATGTAATCTAGGAAAGCGCGAGGTTAAAACCTTGTTTGGTATGTACATAGCGCGGCCGCCGAAACGCCTTTTGAACTTGAGAGAAGGGGGTTATTGCGACTGTTCCAGCTCAGGCGAAGATAATGGCGCCGCGCAAGGAACAGTCAAACAACTACGGTTCGGGCCTTCGCGGCAATTACGTTGCCGACAATAGACAAGGTGCTTAAATCTGATGCCCGCGACCATTTTCCTGGGTCTTAATGGCTTTTCTATCTGATCCATGCTTTTCAAAGATATACGGTTACGGACGATTGCGGGCAAAAAAATTGGAGTCACACTGACAAAAGCGACGTCGACAAAACAGACACCGAGACTCGACAGGCAGGCAAGGCAACCCGTCTGCCTCTCTCATGTCTCGTGCAGATGTTTCAAACAGCGGCGCAGGTGGTGCATTTTGTCCTTACAGCGCCGACGTGAGCTGCGAGCGCATGGTACCATGTTGTTGTTGCCACCTATAAAGCGCCATGCACCTGAGCAAAGCGGTCTTTTGAGCCGGGCATTGAAACAGAGCCACGCGCACGAGCCAGAACTTCGACCGGCCACGTCCTGCAGCGGCTATGTTTGAACGCCGCTGTGTTTCCAGACAACGTTCGCCTTTGTTGCGTCCCGGCCAGCAGCAGAGAATGACCAAGAACCGGGGATGTTGATACGATGCGCATCTTTCAACGCGTGCCGAACGTCGAATGCAACCGGTTGACGCCAACATTTCGCGTTTTTGGCTGATGCTGAAAGAAAACCAACTTTGCCGCGCCGAGGTTTGCGCAGCATGGCACCGTGCCAATCGAAGTGAACCCCACGTCGCGCAGGAAGGCAATTTGGCCATTACCGGACGAGCGCGCGACTGCCGCATCGCCGAAGCGTGCGAGAAAGCGGGGCCAATGTTAAAAGCGCAAACCTTTTCGCAACAGCTACGCCGTTTCGGGTTTCGCCGGCTATCAACTTTATCTAAAATGCACAGAAAACGTCACGGGCAGTGCCAGCGACGCTTAAAAAACACATCCGCAGCCCGGGCGAGCGATAAGGGAGACTTTGGGAGCGCGTGCAGCCTTGTTTGAAGATGTGATAAACAGGTTTAGCGGAAAAAACGCCGGTCTCACCCAGCTTTACTCTTCTCGGGGTGCGAAACGTGACCTTTCTGGAGAGCGGGCTGTCGCCGAAGTTGTTCAGAGTCTGCATGCGCAGTACGTATTCCGTATTCCGCTTCAAATCTTCACCGACAAAAAAACACGAAAAATGTCAAAGTCTTTGGAAACGCGCCGCTGTTGTCAAAGGTCAACAACAGTGAAATTCGCTGAAAATACGACGAGCGCCTGCTTTTCGTTTACAGAGGGCATCCGTTTTAGAAGCTTTAAAGCAAAGGAGCGAAAATCCGCCAAGATCCCATTTTCAAGTGCGCCGACGAAAGACAAAACTTCGGTCAAGTTTGAAGACGTCAAATCAATCAAAATGAGACAAAACATGAGGAAATGAGCCGTACACAGCTTGTGACAGGCAGGCTGAAGAACAGCACCAACACCATTAGTGTTGGCTATTAAACACACGAATGTGAAGGGTACGATCTGGTTTGAACACACTGAAAATAACTTGCTTTTACATCACCAAAGGCAGTCTTGATATCAAAACGCAATTTTGATCTAAAACAGAAAAATATACGTAAATAAACTGTTTTTTAAATAGCATTTATTGATCGATGATCACTATCGGTCAAAAATTTATGGTTAAAGTTGTTTTTCTCTTTTGTTTTTTAATTGGCAACTTACACAAGAAAACACCTTCTCTTTCAAGAGGAGGACGTTTATAAGCTACCGCCCAGCGTATAAATAGCGAAAACAATTTCCAACAGAAAAAAATAGGCAGATTATCATACCAATTATACCAATGCGGACAGAAACATGAGGTAACACAGAAAAAAGGCCTGCAAAAGATTTCTTCTTATCTTGACATTAAGAGATCAACTGAAATTAGTTTCGAAACTTCTCTCTCTTCCTAATTCAGAAATGGACTTTGAGCAAAGCTGGTAATGATGATTAAAAAATATTGAACATTCGGAAACTGTCGATCTGAACCAACATTTCACATCAGCACACCGCCAGTTAGGAAGTATTTCATAGTCGGGAAAAAAACTGACGTTGCTTAAAAACTACCCACTTTACACGCAGAGTAAGAAAAATCGTCGGGAAGTCGGAGGCAAAAGCATTTTTTTAGTTCCACGTGAACGAAAAATCTCAGGCAGTTCAACGGTTCGACATTTCAACAGCGGCACAGACACGATCAGGGAAAATGACCTTGAAAACGATGCAATTGTGCCATTACCTTCGAGCAGAAAGTGATTAGAATCTGGCGGCACGGCCCGCGTGATTGATCCCTTGTCGTGGCGTTCTTTGTACTTGATGCGAAAACCGGTCAGCTCGCCGTTCACAGAGCGCGTGCTCGGGGCGGCCCATTCAACGCCGAAGCGGTCGCCGCTCTCCATTGTGACGGTGATGTTTGACGGGGCCTGATCTGGCGCTGTAACAACAGTGAGTGGCGCGATTCACCTGGTGCCGATCCGGGCGCTAAAAATGCTGCAGAAGCAGCGCAGGCCGCGGTCTGCCCGGTTGACATTGTTTTCTTTTTTTAACACGAGTCGTGTAGAAACGAACGAGCTCGGTTTGCTTTCCAGAGGAACTGGCAATAACAACAACGCGCGATTTTTTATACATGAAGCACATCCTGGTCGGCAGTGATTTAGAAAAAAAGCGCAAGGAAACTCAAACGCTTGAGTTTATGATTGACTTACGAGTATGTGCAAAAATACGGGCCATGCGTAAGCGCTGCCAACAGACCGTAGAGCTCCGCTACATGCGCTTGATTTGAAGTTTCGCGTTCGGTAATAGTAGCAGTACACAGAACGGTCTCCGACCTGTCTGCAGTCAACCAATCTAATCTGTGGCGCGATTGCCAGCGCAGCTCATCAGCAAACACTAGCGCGAACGCAGCGGGCCCGATAACAAAAGGAGGGGCGCGCGGGCACCGGGTCACTGTCGCGCCGCTGCCATTTTGAAGGCTGGTGGCTGGTTGGACGGTGACGTTGATGCCTGCTCGTGAGGGACTTCGCGGGCGGCGAACGTTAATTATTCACGAATGTGTGCTGAGATGTGCTGCCGCACTTCATAAATCAACTTCGCGAAGCCTGAACTCGCAACCAGCGAGAGCAGGCACGCTGGCGAGTCGACAATGCACCTCCCTCGCAAGCCGCTTTGATATCACTTTTAATAACAAAACGCGCGACAGATTCAATAGTAATTTGAGTCGGAGAAAGTTGAACGCAGAGGCAATGCACGACACAGATTTCAGTTGTTTTGCGCTTGTTAGTCGACAAAGCAGGCCAGAACCGTAGCAGGGCTGACAACGCCACAGATTTGGTGCCGACCCGAGCTCTGGCTTCCGTTCAGTCGAGGCACACGACCAACTGTTCTGGTCAACCGTTTTGTAGTCGAGTTCGTTTGATATCAGTCAGACGGGCACGCACGCTTCACCTGTCGCAATACCACGTGCGTTCGTTGTTCCCTGAGTCAAGTACAAAAATAATTTGCAAGGGTATGAACCATGGCACGTGAGACCGCTAAGTGCACTGCACTTAGGCTGAATTAATAACCGCGCAAAATATTGCATAATCCAGATTTTATTGCCACTTGCTCAAAACGGATCGACGGAGCATTGAAGCGATCATGTAAGGGGCAGTTGGACATGACGCTGTTTCGATAAGATCTCAGACGAACTCATATAACACGGATATGAGAGCTGGAGAGATCAAAAGACACTGATTTACAAACGTAGCTGAATGGCTTATCTTGATAGGTAGCGCTCATTTTGGGCAGGATATTTGCGGGAGCCTTTTGACAAGCGGTCGACATTATCAATTTAAATTTGAATAAATACGCTCTGCCCGAGACAAGGCCCACATTACCGCCATATCCTGTCAACCAATCATTTCTGGTTCTCACGCATTGCTTCCCCCCACACTTTAACAACTTTTAAAAACTGGGCTTACGTCCGCCTTCAGTCCGCACGACTACGGCCGGTGTGTAAGGCCCGGTTTCTCCGTTCGCATGCACGGCAGCGACGCGGAACGTATATCGCGTGTACTTCTTCAATCGGACGGCTTTTGCATTTGTCTCGGCGACTTCCATTTCCTGCAAATCAGGACGGGGTGTCAGTCGCGAAATGAAAAAATAGGTTGGACTAGAAGCGGTGACCAGCGCAAACAGCAGTAAAACTTGACAGCGCGTGAAAGTTTTCGCCCACGAAACGGCCTGAACACCAACAACCACTTTCGTTTCTTTTTCGGTACACATGTAAACACTTCCACAACGCTGACATGCACGGTACTGACGTACACTTCCAGAGGCCGAAAAAAGTCTTGCTGTACATTGCTCGGTGAAAAGCAACCGGAAGCGCATAAGATTTGGATCAGGCTGCAGCAAACTTACTTTTCTGTTTAGGACGTCCGAACTTGTTTCTTCGACGGTCAATTTGTACCGTGTCGGACGGGAGGTGTTCGACAGCGGCGTGTCCCACGACGCAGATACCGTTGTCGAGCTGAGAGCAGTCACGGCGAAGTTTCGAACAGCATCCGCAACTGCAAAGTGACACGGATTCGAAATGCAGCAGCAAGTTTTGTTCTACGTGCCAGGGAACGCGCGGTCCCAATTCCCGAAACCATTTCGCAGAAAATGCTGAAAAGTTTTCTCTTGGGTTGGAAAAAATACGACGATTTTTCATTTCCGGCAAACAGAAAGATGCCACGGAGTAAAACGTAAAATGCAGACGGCTATTTTCCGCAGGAATCTGCCACGTTGCAAACACCACTATTTCGTTACTTCGCACGATTTCATTACTTTACAAACAGCGGCTTTTCTATATATGGACAAAACTTTTTAAAAATTCCTCTTCCGCAGAAACCTGCGAAGGATCAAGTTCCCAAATATGGCGAAGCTCAAACAGATATTCTGAATCGTGTCCGTGTCGCCGAATTCTTTCGTAAAGAAGCAAATTGAGGGAAAAAGGGAGAGAAATCAGAAACATGCGTTGCCATCCCGTAAACCTAGCTGTGCATCCGCTGCCCCGGTCGTGCTTTTACTGCCACAAACGACGCAGACTGAGCGGCATTAGGAGTAACACAATAAAAGACTTTTACTGGGCAGACAGGGATCAACGACGGAGACCTTAACAAGTCGCGTGAGAAAGTGGCATGTAGTGTAAGGCGACACCCGCAAGCCTAACACAGGCACGAAACTCGCCCAGGTCCTTAATTTCTGGCAGCAACAATTGGGTCGAACCGGCACGCAGGTTTACACGCACAGCAGCTGTGATCTTGGTGTTTACAGCCCTGGATGTTAAGATAAAAACCAAAAGATGGCGGAGTCTACAACGTGGGCGGCCTGGTCTCGCGCGACATGTTAAAAGCAGTTGGGGTGAACGAAGAGTTATAAGCAAAGAAGATACAAACATGCACCGGGATTAGTTAAAACCGGCTGAAAAAAAATTTTTTAAATCTACTCCATCGTTGCAACAACGGTACAGCGAGTTTCCACAATGATTTAGCGTCATAATGATGCAATGCCAGGCATGAGCTAGGAAAGTTTTCTCGTTACTACATGCAAAGGACCAACTTACTGTTGTTGGAAGAAGACGGTACAACGAAGCATAGCTCCTTGCTTTTATCTCTTTGATTAAGCAATGCGACTTTGATTTGATGGCCGGGCTGCAGGTTGGGAATCGTCCTCTCGCGAGTGCTAGATTGCAAGATCCGCGTTCTAGCAAAACGAGACAAGATGCAAATTCAGTTGGTGCACCGGTCGACTAACAGAGACAAACACAGCAAGCGGTACTTACACATGTGTGTCTGCGTCAGTAACGATGATCTTGTACGTAGCGCGGCGATAAAATATATCGGCAGCAGGTCTCCACCCGACCAGAGCAGAGCTGAAAAAAAAATCATTTGTTCTACAATGGCAACAACTCTGCATACTTCTGCGGCGATTGCAAACGACAGGTGGTCATGCGTTCAACTGTCTTCAAAACTGATACTTCCAACACTCGAAACGAGTGAAGTTAAGTTAGTTACCGTCGGCATTCTCATAAGTAACGGCGTAGTTGCTGCCAAATAGCACTGGAGAACAACTCTGGAGTGCAAAAGCGACTTGGTCGGAGCGAGAAACACTCACTTGCTCGTTAAATGCTTTAGTTTCAGCACAAATTCAACGTTGCTTCTCGAGCTTGCAGATTTGTAATCATCGAATATGCTGGAGACGAANACGGGCTCTCCATCTGTTTACGCAAACCCGAAATTAGTATCCGGACTCAAAAGGAGTAATAACAAAANTGTAAAAAAAACAAGAGTCGCAGGAAAAGATACTGCGGCGTATTCCGCAAACTTTTGTTCATTTAAAATATTTCGTGGGAATTAACCAACAAAGATCCCATGAATGCACTGCAAGAATTGCTGACCGCAAAGCACGTAAACTTGCAGTCATTTTTCATCATTCCGCAAAGATCCCGTCGAGTTTGCAATTAACGATAACAATCGCTAGCAGTTAACGGCACTCCGTTGCCGTGCCACAAGGAGCATCGGCCGAATTTCTTTTGTCTTGCTCCGCCTCAGGGCATCGATCGCTGTCGCAAACGCAAGTTTTTTCAGACGGCAATCTTACTACGCGTCAGAGAACGCTCGTGACCAACAGGCGACCCATCGCCGAGCAATCAGGATGCAAGGGCACGATCCTGTTTCCCTTTATTCAGGACGTAGTACGAAAACCAACAAGGCAATCCACGCGCTGTAGTAGATGCTCAGAGGTTAGAGCAACGAATTGGCAGACATGCGCTGAAGTTCTTCAGTTGAGCCGTGTAGCGTCGTCAACCACAAAAACTCTAATTTCTGAAATGTACCTACAGCCATACCTAACGTCACCTGCAGCACATACCCAACGAAAATACTGCAAGTAGATGAACTGACCTACAATACAGCAGTCACCTGTTGAATGGAACATTTGATCGATAATGTAATTTGAACGATTTGAGGCAGTTTTTTCTGCTCCAGAGGCGCACCACAAATCACAAAAAAAATAAACACTACCTCGTTCATTAGACAGAACGACTTTCATTGCAGCGTAAATAGATCCAGCGAGGTTGGTTGCGATGCAGTGATAAGCTCCGACGTCTTTTGCACTTGCCGACTGTATTCTTATTTCTTGCTCCTAAAAAGTCAATTATCCGCTTNTCATGTTTACGCAACTTGGTGATGCAGCGACATCTAACAAAGCGTCAGTGCCGCTCTCAAATTCGCAGACCTTCAGTAAATTCGAACTATTGAAATTACTACTTAATTTCAGACGGAAAATCTAAAAACAGAACGATGTAGAAGTTTCTTTTAACTAGCCACGCGACACAAAGTAAGCCACATACATGTATTAGTAGCCTTCGAGACGTTCGCAGTTGTCGACCATCCTTATACCATGTGATTGATGGTTTGGGATTACCGGAGACTGTGCACTGCAACCTTACGCTCTGGCCAGGAATCATGAAATTTTCACAATTGGGCTGATGCTGGAAGACGGGCGGTGCTGAATTTAAGAAAATTGCGTTGGCCTCCACGTATTAGCATGAGATCGCATAAAATTGCATTAAAAACTTCATTTGCACCTCTGAGACAGGAATACCCCATTGCTTATGCTGAGTCAGCTGCACCACCCGACCAAGCAGTGTTCCGTTCCAAGATACATACGCCTTTTGCCAACGCATCGTGATAAGAGCACGAAGTGACGACGACAAGGCTACAGCAGTTTTACGAACAGATATACATAGGTAAGCACTTTTTGGAACTACAGCGCACATTGACCATAGGTGTAATGGTACCAACGTGACCTGGGCGCCGGCAACGCAAAGCAGCCTCTGATACGTCGGATGAGCACACGACAAACGTCTGACTCACAGCTTGTTTTAACTTGGGCAGTGAGCTATGTAAGAAGTCTGACCGACTTGTCCAGTAACATAATTTGTTACATGAGGCGAGTCAGCGGCCAGCAATTCAACCACAACTTTCAATCATAGGCACCACCATTTACAACTGCACTTCGAATTCGGAAAAAGCCCTTGATTCGTACAATTTAAATGATGCAGCCCCCGATTTTCACAGGTTATTTGGAAGCTGCAACGATAAGAAATGTAATCCTGTAAATAATCGTTACTGAAAATTAAAAAGCTAACAGCTCGTGTAATATATTTGACGTTAAACAAGCAAAAAAGTACGCGATACTGAAATGCTATCGTTACGTTTCGCAAGTAGAGCCTTTGTAACAACAATATCAGGAATCAATGCACAAATACCGAGGACGGTGATGGTGGCTGATGCCGTCTGCGGTCGACCAACATCGTTATCAGCTTTGCACCTATACTGGCCAGCATCGCCGGGCTTTGTTTGAGCAATGACGAGCGTACCGCGTCCAACTATGGATAATCTTGGGTCCGATCTGCAATTACAAATATTTAAGCTTGAGATCAAACAACAAGACAGTGATTGAATAGAAGTTTCGTCCGTGCAGGTCGAAAGCAAATAATCAGCTGCCATGCAACCATTCATTGGCTTCAAAAAGTCTGAATAAACTCTCGTATTCTGTTTCACCTTAGTGGGGTGCTTGACACATATGGTAAATTAATGCAGACCAAAAATGCCAAGAAGTAAAACACCGAAGATCCCTTTGTAAACGCCGTAGATATTCGCATTAAAACACGCAAAAAACTTCGTCTGCAGCAACACGAGACTTTTAAGCAAACAGCTTTGGAGTCAAGCAACATGGAAGTGAAAACAATAAATTAAAAATAGAGCAGTGAACTAAGTGTTTATGCTTCAATCCAGCGTTTTTCCAAAACGAGCAAGAAATGGGCGAGTAAGTCCAACTATGCTTTGACATAAGTTTAAATAGAGCAAATGTCCCCCACAACCGGAAATCACATGCAACAAATCTCACTGCCATTCGGCCAATTTTGTTGCTTTGTATTTAATTGGTATATCCATCGACTTAAGGGATAGACACCAGCTGCCTACCTGAGATCAAGGCCAACGCCATTTTTCTCCCAAGATATGACAGGACGAGGGAAGCCAGTTGCAAAGCAATCAAGGTAGGCAGTTGATCCAAGAACAACTGACAAATTTTTTGGAGTACCTTCAATGGATGTAGGGTGAGGATCCTCATCTAAAGATACAATTTATGTTTGCATGTTCAAGAACATGAGAACTTCTATGACGACAACATGCTACACAAACTGAAATTGGCAGGTCAAGCTTTGTTTGAGACATTTATCAATTGCGGTAAGTCTTTTAAATAAATCTTTGTGATTTTCCATCGCCATATCAAACCCAAATATTTCTTTATCAAAATCTAGCCAATCCACAGTGTTTGCAGTAATGCTTTCACATATTTTCGCTTTGCTACAAGGCACAAAGTTCATGTTGGCTGGACAACTTGTGCTACTAAAGCATTTGCTGGCACATTTATATGTTACAGGCCATGGAAATAGAAGTATGTCTCACATTTATACATGTCATCAACATATTACCAAGATAGGAGTAAAAGGATGGCATGTGTGCAATCACAAAATCCTAGTTAAACAGTAAATCCATTTATATTTGGTCAAGAAAAAGGAACAAATACAGGAAAGGACTCAAAGTAGGTTAACAATCGATACATTGATCTCAATGGCAGAACAAGAGGCAATAATTATGTAATTCACATGCAAATTACATGGTCATGCACAAGCAAACTCAAGTTTCTAATTGAAATATTTGTTAACAAATCTTAATTAAATAGCGTGACAAGACAGAACATGTTTAGTATGAATGAAATAAAAATTCTGCATGCAGTTGGAAAATTGAATACTCCCAAATGTGCAAATGCCTCTCCCCACGTCAAATGCAGCATTGGTATGTTTCTTGCAGGTTTAGGCCTTCATGAACAGTTCCAAGTAAGGCTATAAAATTGCCAGCTGCCCCTAATACTAAAAAACACTTAAACCAGGGTTTCTTAGGCGGGACCCTCGGGCCCCCTTTGGGGGCCACAAGCAGAGCCTTTTACTCAATAGCTCTGCCATGATATTGCAAAACCCAAGTGTAACAATATTTATTAAATGCTAGTTGAAGGGGGAAGGGGGCCACGAACCACGAAAGGTTGAGAACCACTGACTTAAACCTTGTTTATGTTCAATCTTTCATCTCAATAAAATTTGCGATGATCCACAAATACTGAAGGTAGGATATAACAAAAGCATTGTAATGGGCCAGCACATTGAAATTAACAATTCAAACAAACCTGTTTTTGGTAGAATTGTCAGTGTGGCTAAAGAACTTCTTCTAGTTTTTATTCCATTACTTGCAGAACAGTAATAATCCCCAGCGTCAATTGCTGAAACAGGACCCAGTTCCAAAACACCGCTAGGTAACACAACCACACTTAAGTTGGAATGTGTTACAGATAGTGGATGCATTTCTGATCCTCCATTGTTTGTAATAGTTAAATAATGGTATGCAGAAGTGTTTAAAACTGGAGCGTCATTCTTGAACCATGTGATAGTAGGTTTTGGAGAAGCTTTTTCAATGCTGCAGTTGAGTCGGTGGTAAAATCCATCAGCAATTGAGGTAGTTTCAGGCTGGTATGAAAATTTTCCCAAAGCTGTCAAAAATATCAACAACTTTACAAAACAAAAAATCACTGTTTACTAAACAAAAAATAATGTCAACTATCCAAAACAGACACAGGTGAAACCTTTACTGGAAGTACAAGATGCAATCAAACAAGCTGCAAAATGTAAATACAGATTTTAGTTTAGCAACTCAGCATAACAAAAGTGGACTTAAAACAGCAAAGTGATAGATTTGCATAAATGCTTTCATTGCTGTCTTTGACAATGACTTGTAACTGGAGCACACATCCAGATTTCAGCAACCTTGAACTTAACAAAGAAAGGGTTCGACATAAATTGCTACAAGTGGTGGTGATGAAGCAACAACTTCAATTCCATGAAACGAAAAAGATTCAGAAACACTGTCATACACTTTCTGTATTTCCATAATGATCAGTTTGTTCTGAGTTTATACTGGTTGAATTTAAGGTTGAAACACAAACCTTTGCATTTTTACTTGAATTACAAAAAAAACTGTTTATAACTGCATTAGCTGCAAGGCATTTAGCATCAAAATTGTCTTGTTAACCAATACCTCTCCCACCAGTTATTTTATAAAGCTCGCTTCAAAATTGTTTAGTGTGACCCACCAAAATACAGGCAACATACACAAAACGCATCAAAACCACTTCATGAGCGAAATTACCTGCTACAGTCACATGTGTTCCAGAACTGATAAATGTTTCTGATAAATAATTAACAATGCAAAAATAAAATCCATCATCAGCACCATCATCACTGCTTGCTAGTGATATGGTATGCGGAACAAACAAACTTCCATTTGAATAGGAAATAGTATGACCAAGTATACTTTTCGACTCAATTTGAAGTCCATTTTTAATCCATGTAATATTCTTTTGGGGCAGTTCTCTACCGTCCAGAGCAAAAAATCTGTTAAGAATGCAGTTCAACAGCAAAGGTTCTCCTCTTTTAACAATCACTCTTTCTGGTTGCTTTTCTAATCCACTGGGTAGATTGTTGCACAATGATCCATCACGTAATAAAGGTTCCGTGCAAATTACAAAACCTTCAAAAAAAGAATTGCTTGAAGTTACCAGTTGAGTGCTGAAACAGATTTCTGGGCCAAGACTACAAACAATAAAAACGCATAACCTTCTGCTTTGTCTACAATGTAGCATACACAAGAAACTTGACTCACAATACAAATATATTGATACTTAAAGTCTTCTCAGTTTCCTATACAATTTTTCACTCATTAACTTGTAATATTTGATGTTCGGTACAATTTTCAATAAAAAGCATTATTTCTAAACAGATGTTCAATCACACAAACATGTTCCTTTATGGCTCTACTGGTCACTACACTCTATGTTTGCTGTAAACTTTCAAGGAATCAGCCAACTGGACTCTGCTTTCACCTTTTTGCAATGATTCAAATTTGTACATATCTACATTCAAGTAACTAGTCTCCACAAGGGGGAAGGGTTTGAATCCATCAGCTAATTTTTCTATTTATTTCACTTATATCAACATCACACGCTAAGCTAATAGTTCCATTTCAATAGTATATATGTTGCAGTATCCACAATGGAACATATGCTGGTTTTGCTTTGAAATGCATAATATTTAAAGGAAGTTCCTTTTCATTCATATTAGTACTTTAACGTTTATTCAAAAAGTAAAAGAATCATGTTGTTTCATACAACAAACCATTTAACATAAAAATAAACAAGAATGCACTAAGTTTGTCAAAGTTACCAAAGCACTTACCAAATATGTCTGAAAGTATAACAAGCAGTGTTGACCCATGGAGCTTCATCTCCACTGCTTACTATGCAGGTAAATTATGACACACACAGCAACATCATCTGTTTTTACTTGGATACATGATGAGCTAATGATTTTGACAAAAAAATATATATAATGGTAGAGCTAGAAACTTGGACTTATGCTTTTGAAGGTTTGAAGAAGATCTGAATTAGAAAACACAAAAGGATTATTTGGTTTATCAAATGGACATCAACTGCCTTTATGGAAATTAGGCTGAATATTATCAGAAAGTCTGATTATTAATTTTTTTGTACTTGCTATGAGTTCAAATTAACGAAGACATGTTTTTAGCTACATCACAGTTGGATTACCCACACATACATGCTGTTGTCACACTTGGGAAAAACTGGTGATGATCTTGCAAATTGCACTTTGCAGCAGAAAATGTGGAATGGATTAATAGTTCCCACTGAAACAAAAATTTATCCAAAAAAAGGCATTTCTTTTCTTTGCAGTGTGGTGAACCTGCAGTCCTTATTTTACATCTCCATCTTGCCCTTCTATGGGAAATGCCCAATGCTGGAATTCAAGACCCTATTCCTAGCACACAACGGTTAGCCTTCATGCACCACATCTCTTCTACCACACAACAATTATGCCTGGTTTGTCATTTGTGTCAGGCCTACAAATGTTGGTATCACACATCATAATATCTCATCAACAACCGCCAGTTTCCAGACTAGGGTCAATTTAAGAAAACAGAAACAATGACACTAGAGTCATTTTTATACCTATTTACTTAATCTACTTAAAAGTGATGAGTTAAAACTGCCAATTATCTATGGTATCTCTGATTATAACTAACCTTTGTTTTTAATGTATCCTACACATTATTGGATCATTTTTCCCTTTAAATATTTTGGTAATTTGTGCAATATTTGATATCTTCGACTGGCTGTTATGACTATCACCCCTATCTTTATACCTTTTTCCAAGTCTATTGTGTCCCTGCTATGTGCATGGGTAACTATGGTACTTCATCATAATATTCATTGTTCCAAATTCATTTTGTCAAGTGTCATACACTTCTGCCACTCATATCCTCATTGTACTATCATACTTATCATATCATTGTATCACGTCAGTAAAAAAAATAATCTGGTAAGTGTTTGGATACATGAAAAACAAAATACGATTAGTTAATGAGTGATGTAAATGGGTCTAGGAACAATAACAAATCATATTTCTATGACATATATTCACCTATCACACATGTTATGTCAGAGTCTTGACACCTATCATATCATCTTTACGATCGTAATGTGATACGATTTTGTCATATGTTATACGCTTTTACTCCCCGCACTCTCATCATTGTATTATCATGGTGGCTGAATGGCTTTCCACTTCCTTACCTGCATTGCCACTCATTTCTCTCACCAATGTACGTACCTCACTTCTTCACGTTCATCTGTATATTTCTTAATTCTCAACATGCTTCTTGCTTTCCATTTTCTTATTTGTTGTTATCATTATATTTTTTTACACATGACCTTTCGGTCATCTTTTGTTTGTTTGCTCAATAGGGGCCATTATCAGAAGCACTGACTAAGTAAGAAGTTCTGGGTCTCAGCAGCGAAATACATTTGCAACTGCTAGGATACTGCACTGACAAATATAAGAGGTGTCATTGAAGAGACACCGAATATGAAAGGTTTTTATTGTAGCATATTGAGACTGCCAAATATAAGCAAGAGCTGAGAAGAAATGCTAACTACATCCTGAGATGAGCACCAAACGTGAAAGGATTTAGCATATGTAGCTTGATGAAACTGATGAATGAAAATTTTAGCTTACTGAGAAGAAACATGTTAGGTTTTGAAATGCAGCCTTTTGAAACTGCAAAATATAAGAGGTGTCTGAGAAAGAATGTCAAACATAAAAGGAATAGTAAGCATATTAAAACTGAAAATAACACAACAGGTAGTTGAGTATAAATGACAATAACAGGTTTTGGTAGGCAACTGTAGGATGTCAAAACTGAAGAACATTGAAGAATTGCGTACTTATATAGTCAATAAAGAAATATTAAATATATAATCATATTTTATGAAGTTGAAGTATGGTGTCAATGACATGATGCCAGTTATATTTGCGCAATAGGTAGATATTTCCCACAAGTCATGACATTATGAGTGAAATGTTGCCTTTTCTAGAACTGGATGCTCCTCTCATTTACTAAACATTTTTTTTTTCATGTACCCAACACCTGTTGGATTGATGTTTGCTGCTAAACTTGTTGTGAGCTGTTTAAGCCCTTGTCTCTTCAACATCATTTGGTGACGCTGTGTGTTTGGTGGGACATGCATTCATCCATGGTACTCACTCCATTATGGTCCATGGGTGGTTGTGTTACTTCTTCACGGTTTATATGTACAAACATTGTTTTCTGTCCTTGCTACTTGTTTTTGTAATGAAATGTTGTTTTTTAATGCATTGCTCTCTGCCTCATATGTGCTTGCTTCACCTGCTTATCTGTATGTACATACCTCTACTCTTCTCCGATTGCTTGCCCACCATCATCTGTGTTGCGTTGATGTCTATTGTGTATATACTATAAAAAAATTGTGTTATGTGCATTTTTTATGTTTATCATTTCTTCTTTTTTTGTTGTGTTGGCATTGTTATACAATATTTTACAAAATGATCTATGTTCTAACACCTTTTGTATTTTTGATGTTTCCTCGCTGACATTTTCTTGTATTTACATATGATGGTACATCATGTATACCTTAATCTGGTTGTTTTTTAACCATTTTCCATGGTTCATTCTTTGTATATGTCTGTTTTTTGCTGTTGTTGTGATCCTCACTATCCAATGCTCATAATGTGAATGACCCTTTCATCTTTCCTGTATGGAAATATGTTGATTTTTGCATGTTAACATTGCCTGAATATTACACCCAAATTGGGATGCCACAACTTCACATTTAAGGCATTTAACCCACAATGCTTATGGCATATATGTGTATACTTCTTATATTTATCAATACAGTATCCTAGCAAATGTATTTAACTGCTGCTTCCAGAAACCTTTTATTACATTGTTTTTTCTATTTTTGACATCTGGCATATTTAATACAGTTGGTAACAAACCTCTTCTTCCCATTGAACTTGGTTGTTGTATTACACCTAAAACACCTTCATAATTTTTAAAAATAAATACCACATGATCAATCATTCTATGAATTGTATCACATGGATATGTTTCTGCTTAGTCTATTTCAATTTTTACTATTGCTCTAACAGTGGTTCTCAAACTTCTTGTGATCGCATACCACCTGGTGTTTTCTTAATGTTGGAGTGTACTACCTGGTTTCAATTGTTTTCTGTCCTTGCTACTTGTTTTTATCATGAAATGTGTTTTAATGCATTGCTCTCTGCCTCATAACCCTTATTGTTGCTCATTTCCTTCACCTATGTGCTTGCTTCACCTACTCATATGTACATGCCTTATCTCTTCACCCATTGCTTGCCCACCATCATCTGTGTTATGTTGATATCTATTGTTTTTTTTGCTTTTTTTCTTATTTTTGCGATATGCCACATTTTTGTGACTCCATTTTGACTTNTTTATGTACATCTTTTCTCTTCCGTTTTTCATTTCCACTCATTCCAACCTCTGTTTGGTATATATGTTACTGTTTGAATTTCATTNAANAAATTGTACNATCTTTGACNAAAAACTTAAGATTGAACATCTGTAGAAAATCATGTTCTGACTTATGACAACACAAATCGATAAGTAAACCTAAGTAAGACCGNGAAAATACTTAATTTGTTCCAGCATAAATTTGAAAAGTAAGCAACAGAATTATGCCACAAATGAATGACAATAATTGCCTTGGGAAAAACCAAGACATACACTACAGTAGCAAACGCAGAAAAAAACATAGGCCATGAACAGTTGACACAAATTCGATAGTGCATAAATAGCTAGCCATCTGCCCTGACGGACATCCGTTCTTTACATTATTATACCCATGAATATCAGTGTGTATGACTATACATTCATTATTTACTTACTCATTTACTGCAAACCTAATTATTTGATCTTATGTAGAAATTAACATTAACAGGAATTCCTTAATTTGTAGCTGAGTTCATGATACTACTATTAAATCTCACATTTTTGAGTGAAAAGCCATAGCTCCACTTACTCTCTGCAAAAAAACAACAGAATACCCATACACAAAAAACAAAAAATTCTCAACACGGAATTATTTTTAAAAAAAGATACTGTATGATACTTTGCTCTTTGAAACAACTCATGACAAAATTTGAGATTGCCTTTTACTGTAATTTAGCCACACACACGACACAGCTGTCAGTAAGTTACTATTAACTATACAAACTTAATAAACAAAAGCAATATTAGCATATCACAGTTAGTAGTTACTAATACTATTAGTATGCACTAATAGTGTATGAATTTGAACAAACAAACATGGTGGAAACACGATTTTCTACCTTAGCATAACTCAATTTCCTCCAACAGAGCAAAATCGCTGTAAATTCATTACTAATCACCTAAATGTAAAGCAGGTCTACCAAGTACCAACTTTTAAACTGAAACGCGCATATCCGCAGTCACAAGTCAGCGCAGCGGTGCCATTAGTTTAGCTGGATGTGATGTCAGGTCAGTAATTATATCATTCCAGTTGTAAATGCCAAATAAAATTTTTTGTTGGTTTGTGGTTTCACCCAACTGAAAACGCAATATTCAACAAAAGCTATATTATCTAACTGCCGATATTAAACTCAACCGATCTATCCAAACTTGAATCATAGGCCTATAATTTAGATGTGAAACTCAGCATACTGGCGCACTAGTAGGTGGCTGGTCGCATAGCCCGCGAGTCGCGACTACTAGTGGTAGCAAGAAATTATTGTTTGTAGGCTATTCGTTTCGTCTGCACAATGACATATAACATGTGCCATATGTCATTGATATAACGCATTATATGTCATTTATCTGCCTTTTTTTAGTTTAAAGAGTAAAATGCAAAGTGCACGAATATTTGCATCATCTCATGTGGAAGAATTGAGGAATCATTCAGTTACTTTTCCGTGAACAAGACTGACTTTACTTGCAGGCTACGATAAAGTCAGCCTAAACTAGAGTTGCCAGGTGGCCGGTATTTCACCGGCCTGGCTGGTATTTTACTGCTGATTTAGTAGATGCCGGTAAAAGGCCGGTATTTTGAAAATCAGTGCCCGAAGCCGGTGTTT
>JGI24021J15306_10000822_pt1 | contig 27110 bp, 17 predicted proteins | sample Ectturendosymbi1_FD_15306 | JGI IMG/M metagenome (IMG submission 15306) | reverse complement strand
CTCCCCCGTCAAAATTCTCTCCCCCTGGAAAAACGTGTGGACACAGTGCAAAATTTGGCCCCTCTCGGAAAACTATTCGCTACCGTTGACGTCCCAAGCTGGTTACGGGCCTGGCCTGTGTGCTCCAAAAGTTTTAGATCGTGTCGTAGAAAACTTACCCCCATCAACACATTTTGACGAGGCTAAAATAAAACTTACTGAAAATTGCAAGATGTATCCCTGTCCGGCATGGGTGATGACCAGGTCTGAAAATACTGCGCTTCCCTGGAAGAAGCAAAACAACATTTTGCACCTAACAGCTTGCTCATGATAGAAATATTTTTCCTGGCGCGAAACCATATTTTTTAGCTGTGTGATCTTAATCACACAATATCAGCAGTTTAACGAGCAAAGTTTTTTTCTGCTCAGGTTCTGAAAAATATAATTTGCCGTTTTAAAACCTGCATTATCGGCTTTATTAAGAGAAACGAGAGCATTAGAACGCTGCAAATTTGGCAAAGAGAATACAAATAAAAGCAATCTTTAAAGTTGACTCGTAAGTTGCAATCACATTCTTCCTAATATCTATCTCTGCAACTTACGTTGCTGATTGAGACAACAGTCGCTCCTGCAAGTCGTGCGTTGCGATTAGCATTAGGTCCAGATGTGTCCAAACTGACACCGATGCTCCATTCTCCTCCGAGAGTTCTTACAACTTCACCCTGTAAGAGCGATACAGCGGAAATATGGAAGACTTGTCATTGCCATGACAATAAAAACATATTGATAACTTGACAAATAGAACTACTCACTACTACATGGCATAAAAACATTTTTGAATATCATAACGCTACAAAAGCACATCTATTATCCCTAAAATCATGTTTGTGGTAAAAGACTTAAAAGCAAAAGATTCTCCTTAGCTTGGAACTTGTTTGAAGTTATTCCTGCTTGCCTACAAAGCGAACACCGTCCAACGCATTTTCTAAAAATTCCGATTCTGTCGAGAAAGTTTCATGATTGGATGAGAAGCATGCTCTACATCTGTCTTTTGCGACCGAGATGCATCAGAGTTCTAAACGAGCCTAATGCTGAAGTCCCAACCCGGCCCGAGCCCAACATTAATTTTTGAAACCCGATTTAGGCCCGAAGGTCAAATTTATCGAGTGAGTCAAAAGATATGAGCAACTACCGTGTATCAAAAATGTAATGTGCAGGTGTAGCTGCATGTACACGGTTTTATCACACCCAACATAGCAAACACCTTGGCCAAAACATTAACTTAAACAAGCACAAACTTAGCTTGTTAGGCAACGGTAATACTGCAGCATGCAATGTTTCTCATGAAAAAAACAAAATGTCACGAAACGATGGAGCTATATGCGTGAAGGAAACTATCTGGGATTGCGCTATAGGCAAGAAAAGCCGGTTTGTAGGCCATTGTTTCTTAAAAGAAGCCAAAAATCTCGTAAGTGATGGATATTTTCGAAACAACGCCATCGCTTGATAATGCCGTCACCGCTGTCGCCCTCTCAGAGTGTGAGACTATTCCAAGCACAGCTCCAAGAACACAGCTATATTAGCGAATAGAATTAGACTAAGAAAATACACAACCAGTTCACTTCCAGAAGTCACCGGGATAAGCACAAAAAATGTACGTCACCGAAAAGATCGCCCAACAGAATGTTACAAAAAAGTCTTGTTTACAGGCCCGAAATCGGCCCGAAACATTTCGACAAACTAAGCCCGAACCCGGCCCGATTTACAACCCTTACCTGCATTCCCATTGAGAGCGACTCAGCAAGCACGCTTCAGACTACGACAAGGAGTCATCATTTGATGATTTTCAAATCATTTACAGCTCTGTTTGGAAAGCAGTTCGCCTAATTTTTTCATGAACTTATAGTCGTGCAAATTCTGTGGCAAAAATACGATAAAAAACAAGTGCAGACGAAGTACAGATGACGTGGCGCTTTCTTGCGTGGGTGAAAAACTGGACACTGATGATGGGCAACATGATACAGTTTCTCCACGTCATGTAAAATATTAGTCAGGAGAAAAAACTCACCAGACTGTCCAGCAGTGTCACCGAGGGAGGATGGGAAAAGCTAATATACTCCTCAACAGTATCAGACAAAGTGACATTCAACGCCTTTGGTATTTGATGGAGGACGATGTTCTCCGTTATTTCTTCAAAAACAAAACTTGCCATTTAAAATTGTAATCCCTGGTTTACTGAAGCGATTTCATTAAGGAAATCCTAATTCACACAAAATTTCAGAGCACAGTTTTTTCTCGTGAAGTAGCAACCTAGGGATTTAAAAGCCAGAAACACAAAACTTTACCAAATCCCACGCTCTATTTACAAGTTTCGACGGTGACAAGATGTGATTTGTTTTATGCCCGAGTAAATTATTAAAATTCCTGCAGATGAAGACAACCTTCATGGCAAGAGTTTTCCATTCTTTTACCGTTCCTTTGAGAAAGTCATTTACTTTCTTGTGTCACACGCAATTTCTCTTTGGGAGGAATGCCATTCTTCAGCACCTGGCGTTCGATTTTTTGGTATTTAGTAAATAATTGCCGTCTTGGATCGTTGTTGAAGTTTCATACCCTGTTCTGGTCTGTTTTAGGTGTACTCAAATCGGTTGCTTAGCAGGTTGTCCCTGTAGCCAGTAGTTTGGCGGATGTTCAGACCGTGTAATTGTGAATTTGTCATATTTTACATTATCAAATAAAATTTCTGTTCATTCTTTTATAATTAAAATTCAAAAAACTACATCGCGTCAAAAGAAATTTTTGTGTTATTTTCTGTAAAAGTTGAAATACTAATGCGTCATTTTGGTGATGGCCTAGTATTGTATCTACATAAACTAGCAAAACTTTAAACTATAGACAGAGTTGCCCAATGGATTCAACCTCAAACTTTAGTTACAGAACCCAGCTCCACAACTGCTATTTGACAAGATGCTTTAAACAAAGAAGCTAAACCACAAAACGCTTACCTGTCGTATCGTTCGTTGTTGATGACGACGATTCGAAACTTAAGACTTCCGAAACGTTAAGAATCTGCCAAAGCTTTTCTTGCTGATAGTAAGCCAACACCTATAAGGAGCAAAGCAAAAGAGGATGAGCGAATTCTGAAACCCAGGTTTTCGGAATCACAGTCTATACGCCTGCGAAATCGCACAAGTTCAACTTTTATTCGAAACCGTTCTTAAAAAGTGAGACAAGAGTTGTGCAACAACACAACAGCTCACCCAGTCTGTCCCGTTGTTTAAATCTTCTGCAGAGAGTTCAGTGGTGCTGTTAATGCTGGTGTTGTTTCGTATCTCGTCACCGAACTCCATAGTGATGATGTACATGTCAGTGGCTCGTCTGAATCGACTACAGAAACAACAAATCATGCAGCTCTGGTGGAAGCTAAAGACAAAATGTGCATTCGGCTTTTATGGACAGAGAAGATAAAATTTCGGCAAAGGTACAGAGAGATTTTGGGGTTGAGGCAGACAGCTATTCCAGTTATGGGATGCTTCAAATCCAACACTGAGATCGATGGATTGAACTGTAAGTTTTTGAGCCGAACTGCTAATGTACTTTTTCACACGTTAGTCTTGCGGTGTGTTTTAACCACTATCATCAGCAAAACATGTGAATCAGTTGGCCAATGGGCGTGTAAGACGCTCTTGCATACAGAAACACAGCAGATGTCCGTATGTTTGATTTCACGAATGCAAAAAGCTTTGTCCTAATCAACCCAAAACCTCAACACAACCAATTGCATTGAAGAAGAATGCTCAACTACCAGGAGCTTTTATTAGGTTCGTTGAGTTGTGAAAAAGTAGCATATTTCAAGAACTGCTTATAACAGTGAGCAAATAATGTCGCTAAAAATTCAAATATCTATTTGTAGGCTCATTAAAAGTGAATCACAGCAAACCTGACATCCCGCTTCTTTTTCGTCGAGGTCTCGCGAACGATGTTGACCACTCGTATTTTATAAGACGGAACTTCAAGAAACCTAGGAAACGAACATCAATGTTTGCACGATATGATACTTAAATATAAACCTGATATACAAAGATAAAACTTAGTTTTACAATTCCAATCAGAGTTAAACGGGCCTCATCGGAAAAAAAATAAATTCTATTGCAATTACGAGCTTCAACAACTTTATTCATACATTCGCTCGCCATCTAACCGCGTTGAAAGGCACATCCGGGGATGTTTCTTTCGAAGATCCGGAGCACATAAGTGAGCTATTGTGAGTGATGTCATGTCAACAGCGCACAGTTGCTGCTTGCTGCTGTTGCCCTGCTTTTGATCTCGCTATGATTTTTCCAGCAGAGTATGCCAAATAAGTAAAACGAAATTTTTTCAGTTTTCTTTAACAGTCCCAGTCCGCGCGAGGCACGGAGTTGGTTTGTAAATCGTTTGTCTACAAGTCGGTAAACGTATGAAACTCACGGAGCCACATTTTGAATGGCGTGAAACTCACGTAGCCAGATTTTGAATCAAGTTTTCCTTGAAAAAATCGTCGATAGTAATTGGAGGGAGTCCAAATTTGAGAACAACCAACGGAACAGTCTTAACATCCACGGGATCTGGACCACGAATCGTGACGTAAAGCAGCCTTGTGTCTCGGTCAAGGTAATTGGCGCCGTTAATCGCTGCACGAAGAACACATGGCTTTAAAACATGACGCCGAAAAAACACAAGTGAATGTGGTAGATCATGGCAGTATTCGCCAAATTGAAAAAAATCCCTAAAACGTGAAGATCTTTGCAGACGTTGCACGTTTTGCTAACTACCCAATGCTCTTTATGGAGACAGGGTAAAATTTTGGAGAAAACAGTCTTTCGGAAACGATGATGATCAGTGCTTTTGAACGATGTTACTCGTTGCTGTGAGGAATAAACTTTTGAAATAAATCGTACACAACAACAAAAGAGTATGGAAAAAACACGCGGTGATGTTATCGTTTTGAGACAAGGCATATATTTGGTATTCTTTCAGAAAGATAAAATTACTGATAATTTCAACCACGATACGATTTCGAACTGCTAGAGTTTCACCCCGTAACACACATCAGCAAAAACCAAACGATATTCCACCTACAAGTTCAAAAACTCAATGTTTTGCATCAAAGCAGTGAACCCGCAAAACTTACATGAATTGATGGNTGGCTTATACCGGTCAGGATCCGTGTCGGGTGGTGCCTGCGTGCTCCAAAAGTTGCAGATCTTGTCGCAGATAGCGTTTTCCGGATGAATGTAAATACCAGTTTCTTTCTGGTATACGTCAAGTCTTTCTGGTCTGGCAAACCTTGGAAAATGCCAAACATAACTGATAAATTGGCTGACTATTGCACACAGTGACTTACCTAAACAAGCTGGGACGGGGTAAAGCTGGAGAAACGTTTAGTTTGGATGTGTAAATTTTCTGCCACGGCTTTCTCCGTGTCATTTTCTAATCTAATAAACGGGCCAGATTGGAGCAATGAGACGTTCCCCGATGTCTCTTCAAATTCGTCAATACTTTTGTTGTTTGCCAAGTTCTGACTTCGTTCAGGGCGAATTCTGCGGATTTCTGATGCAGACTGCAGTGGCAAAGTTAGCACAAATCAAATCAAGTTGAGTTTGACTTAAAAATTTTGGAATGGTTGTTTTTTTAAGATTTGTTTATTTTGTTGTTTACAAATGTTTTAAATTATGTTTAGTTCTTAAATTACTTTGTTCGTTTATAAATTTTTTGTTTGTTTGTGTATATTCTAAAATACTCTTTTATCTGTTTGTTTATGACTTTGCGAAATCATCTGTGCATCTTTTTTAATGCCAATGAACGGGTTTTGCTTGTTTATTTGTTTACTTAAAAATATTTGAATATTTGTTAACTTCAGTCATTGAAATATGCACGCGACCAATGAGTTGCGAAAAAGCGAATCCAAGCAGAGATTTGGATGCTTTGCCCCACCCCGAGATACAGCTTCGCAAACACTGCGCTACCAACGCGAACAATCTCTGCACAAAGTGCTTACCACACGGCAACGCGAAGAGAAGAGCTGTCGTCGACGTTCAAGAGATGAAACCTCAGTTTTCGAGGAGCATAGCCAGTGAAGAAGATGTTGAAGCTCTTCCCGGTCGCGACGATGGTGTAGAAAGTAGATATTCGCTTTTGACAAGTATATCCCAGACACCAGCCGTGATCCTGAGGTCCTGTATGTGAGAATATTTTACGTAAGATCGCAAGCATTTCGAAAAACTGTCTGTTCAAAAACTTTAAATGTGCTTTCGGCATACAGCATCAAAACGTTTTCAATAATGAAGTCAAGATAAAAAGCACTATACAACTGTGAAGCATTGAATTTTTCACAACAATAATCAACTGCTTATAATGCGCTTTTATTTTGTAACAGAGGTACTGAAAAGTTTTTTTTTAAAGATATGTATTCATAGCAGCGGCTAAAAGGGATTCCCAACTAGTTTTTAAGGAATCCGCTGATAGGCGGTATCCATTTGCCGAGACTTACATAACATCAACATATATCGGTTTCACTGGGAATTGCAAGAATAATTTCTATTATACCTTCAAAGTCGATAAGAGTTTTTGTTCAGTTTTTGCTCAAGTTAAATTAAAAATCTCGATAACGAGTAAATTCGCGTTGGGTTGGCAAGAAGCGTTTGGTTGCTAAGCGACCTTGTTTCAGGAGAAAACCAGATCTGCAGCATTGTCAATTTCAACAACCAGCAAAGACCAGTGCAGCTCCAGAATGGACTACCGGTATGTTTAACTCTGGGAGCGAGGAGACTTTCTGAACAAAAAACAAACATTTTTCCGCAATTTCAAAGATTTGTCATGAAATCAAGCAACCTCACGTCTGTCAAAGTGGTGCAACTGGTGAGCATGCGCCAGCAAGGCTGCGGGTTCAATTCCCGAGCGAAGACTTTGAAAACTGTACTAAGCCTCAGTTTTCCGTAAGTTTCGGCATAGATGGGTGCATGAGAACTGTTCACCCGCGGTGCAGTCATTGACACGACATCAAACAAAATAGCCGCGTGGCGTGGCCCATCGCACCAGCAGGATGCCAATTTAGCGGATCTTTCCTGTCTAGCTCCAAAATAGTAATAATTACTATTAGACCAATTTGGTCTAACGCAGTGGTTCTTGAACTGGGTTCGATCGAACCCCTAAGGTTCGACGCAGCCGTTTCAGGGGCTCCGAAGAAGGTCATCTGATTTCAGTAACCATTTTTACTTTGTTTTATTGGGCAAAAATGGGGTTCGGCAAAAGCATGGAAAACTACGTAAGGGTTCGGCGTGTTTGTAAAGTTTTAGAACCACTTGTCTGGTGGCTAGCTTGAAATCTAGCTTATTCTGAGTTGGAACTGGCAGATTTTTAGCTTTTTTTATAGACGGCATTTTTAGACCAATTTGTCCCATTTTATTCTGATCTGCCTTGCATCAATTGTTGTTTAATTGCCTGATTGTGTATAAATCTTTGTGTAAATTTTTCGTTTCGTGTGGATACTTGTAATTTTGTGCAACTGAGCAGTGGAGCACCTAGGAGTAGGTATGTGGGATTGATGATTGGATGAGAGCTAAGTACGATACTACGATGGTCCACGGCGTAGCACCCCAAGCCCACCGCGTACAGGATCTTGAATTTTCTGTCTCGGAAGCATACAAACGGTTTTCTTTGTAGCCGTAGAGACAACTAACTGTCTTTAAATTTTGCTTGTGAGAAAAAATTCAAGCGAGACTCTAATTTTCGGGCTTGGAAAGGTCTGTTTAGACTTGGCAACTCTGCGCACCAGCAAAGATGGGCGTCCGTAGGCCATTCGTAACACTCCGAAAGGAATATACAAGCGAATATCAACTGAACAGATTGGGTGCATTTATCAAACATGTACCATTTCAAGTGAGTTATTACAAAGTTGTTGCCAGGTTTTCATGGTTCTGTAAAAATTTAGCGATTCTATTTTATATAATTTGCACGTAAGTACAACAGCAAGAATGTTCAGTATGTTCAGTATATGCAAAGGTCATCTTAAATGCAGATAAATAACTTACATCAAGAGATGCAAGGTTTGGCGAAAAAACTTTTTAATACTTGAAACTTCAACAATTATTAGGATGAATTTGATATTATCGGGATAACATCGATCCTAAGGTTTGAATTCTGAACACGTTAAAATCGATATTTGTTCAGATGAAATCAAGCGTGAAAGCAACCGGCTAATGAACAAAAGTTTGATGGAGCAGTCTTCACCATTGTCAGTACTGATGTCATGACTGCAAGTTAACCAAAAAACAAAAGAAAACTGTTGGTTGAACTTAAAATTACAGAATATCTACTAAAGCAGTGGTTCTCAACCACTGTTTTGACTTGGAGAGCCGCGTATGGCTCCCAAGCACCCTTTGTGCAATCCTCAAGTAGTCTTTCAGTAAAACCTCTAATAGTTTCTGCAACAGACTTCGTTCTGCTGTAAAACAAAACGTGTCAAATGACTTGTGTTAAAATCCCTTGTGTGCAGTTCCCTAACTAAGTCGTAAGTCTGGATTTGGCTCCTTTCAGCGAAAAGGTTGAGAACCACTGGTTTAAAGCTTTTTTACGGCGCTAGGATTTTTATTTGCTATTCCTGTTTCTTCCATATTTTCAAACATCATCGCAGTTAAGGTATTTTGAGTTTTCAAAAATACGACCATTTTCTTGAAATTTTGCGTTTTGGTGAAGACTTTTATACCCTCCAAGTACCTACCCAGTGGTCATTTTCACTTCCCATCCAACTTGTTGTCTTTGTGACCAGTGTAATGTCTCACTACTAAAAACAACACTTAATGGAAGTAAAAACGTATACTTTGCTTCACCGTACTAACATATAAAAATGTTGCTGATCATTGGAATAACTTTATTTACATTGACGAACGTCAGCGAAATCATCACCACAAAAATGCAAACCATTGTTTAAATCCAAACATCTATCTCCAAGAACAGCGACAGGTGAAAGACGTCTCGTTTCGGTGTCCGAGTCCAAACTCTCTATCACCAGCATGCGGTAATCCAACGTTTCGTTTCCATGACAATCGTACGCTTGCCAGGCGGAGATATACGTGCAGGCACCGTTGCGGATAATTCCTGTAACAACAAATCACCACCTGAAAGCATAGTTTCGGGTTCGTGTCTCTTGATCGATCACTCACTAAGGACTCAGGTGAATTGAAGAACTTTAGTTGAATTTAATTCCAAAGCCTCAGTTTTCCGATTACTTGCGAGGTTACTGTTTGAAAGTGCTTCAGATGATACTTGGTAAGAGCAACATTTACAAAATATTGTGCAGACAAAAGGTTCCCGAAAAAATCTTTTGTTTTTTGTAGTTGCAGCAAAAAAAAACAGTTCGCAGCACTTATTAGTAATCGGCAGAAAACACTGAAAGGTTTTGAATTTACCGTAACTGTAAGATTACAGTCAAACGCACGATTTGTCTTATCAAGAAACATGGAATAGATGAGCAGCGTGACATCCTGTTCCCAGCAGATACTTTCCATATCGCGGCTTACGTTAGTTGAATTGATTGCATCTAACAAAAACTAATCAATCTTTTACGTTTGTCGACGACACGTTACTTGTTTCAGTACCCTCTGTTCTCAGATAATTATGCACATCGACAAAAATGTACATAAATCACAGAGTTTGGTTTCATGAAAATCAGAGAAAAGCAAATGAAAGCAAAACGATCACAGACTCTAGTGGACAGACATTGCGAAATCCTGATCGTAAGCACATGGGCGTCTGAATGGGGTTAGGGGGCCTTTCCCACTTGGATTTTGAAACTAGGTCTTTTGCTGTTAATTTTTCAGTAGAAAAACGTTTTTCTCGCAGTTTAGGAGTTGATAAATTGAATGCAACCACTCCCTAGAAAAAGTCTTCTTGGACGCCCGCTGGAAAATCTATTAGTTCGCCCTCCCTGGAAAAAAAATCCTTCCGACGCCCATTAATAGACATTCTGCATGTGAAGACAGTGAAAATATACTTATGTGCTTGTTTTGAGTGCACACGTTTTCCGAAACAACTGTAACGTAAAGAGATCGCCAAGACCAATGAAATTGGCTTTAGGTTTTGCAAACATTTACACGCGTTACACTAGCGTCGGCAATATGAAGCATGCAGTAAACATTGTATTGCACCTCGTTTGTCAGCTATGTGATCGACCGGAACCCTTGATCCATCAGTGGCGGTCAGCATCGCTTTAGGGATTCTGTAATCGCCTAGACCTCGAGACCTTTGGCTGGGATCGTCCCACCCAAACTCAGCCTGAAAAAAATGATTTTTTTGATTCCTTCAGCAAACAGCAATTCCACGACAACAAAAACAATTCCGTTAACGTTTTCCTTTAAAAAAAACTTGCGAGAACATGAGCAAAGCTTTCAGACAAATCTTTTTGACTAAAAAGAATATCTGAAAACGTCAGGGTTTGTCAAGTACCTGCGAAATCACAGATCCCGATTCACCCAAGAATCCACCATCGAAGTCTTTGATCAGGACTTTCTTTTTNGCATCGCATTCCATGTCCACGCAATCTGACGGATTGATTTTGCTGAAATCANAAGCAATTCGTTAGCCTACAGCTCACCAATGCACAGTTTCAAACATCAAGTCAAAAAACACTGGCCGACGCAAAAAGAAACGCTGCAAAGATTTCGCAGAACAACCGATTGCAACTAGCGTTACCCAGCGGCGGTAAAACGACCAAGTCACAGGCATCAAGGATGTGGAAGCATGCTACTTCCACAGTTAGTTGAATTTACATCTTCACAGCGATTTTGCGTGCGTTGCCCGAGCGGCCCATCGGTCTGCAACAGACTTCAAATCTGGCGTTTTAGACTTAAACCGATGCGGTATGGGCAAAGAAAATAAAGCGAAGCGATCAGATATATTCAGAAAACTTGAACAAGACCTTGTCGAAAGCGCAAGATACGCATCTTTCCTTGCCCCCAAATAGCGCCTCGATGCGTGTTTGTGTGACGGCAAAAACGGTCTGACGGCTTTCTCAAACGTTGCGTTTGCAGAGAGAAAGCGTTGCCCGCGGGGCCGCAACCAGCTGATATTTTCGGGGTGGAGGGGAAATTATTAGAACTTGTTGTTGTACCTAACAAATAAACACTTTTTTGAAAACCTCGAGGGCGGAAAACTGCTTAGTTGCCCCACCACCCTTGGTTGCGCGAGTTCATTTGCGATGCAGTTGTGATGTCCACAATGGACAGCTTCATGTTTTTCAATCGCCACAACTGATATCAAGCTTGCTGTTGAAATAGCGCGCAATGACTTATGGACGCCATTGCGTCTGTGACTGACGTCTTTATGACGTTTTCTTTCTGTGGAAGAACTTTGACGCTTTTCAGCAGACGCTGCTGAAACTCTTTCCATTTGTTTTAATTGACTCTTTACACCAGAGGTTCCAAACAGGGCTGGCGCAGCACCCTAGAGTGGCATTTACAATACTCGGGGGTGCCAATATGTCAATACGTTTTCAATATATCATTAAAATACGTTTTGAAAATGTCATCAAACCTTGAAGCAAATTACTGTGGATTTGCCACTTGGTGCAGCAAATTGCATTTTTCTTCTGCAGGGTGCCGCAACACTAAAAAGGTTGTAAACACTGCTTCACTCCAATCAACAGCATTTCAAAACACATTGCTGATTACCCGAGAGATGGCCGGTCCAGAAAAACTTTGCTGTCATTGTCGACGTCAATCAGTTGAGTTTCGTGCAGGTAAGTTGGGTGGAATGCGTCCTCGTTCAGTGGATTGGTCCTAAACACAACATCACGTACGTTTCCTTGGTGCCGGTAGTTGTACGCTGTGAGGCCTGCACAAAATTTCGATACAGCAACAGTTGAATTTGAATGCTAAGTTCTGCTTCTGGTATTCTCCTAAAAGGTCTCTTTTTTACCAGATAACTTCAAAAATGTTTCAACAGATAACTTAAATTTTCAATACAACAATATTTTTATCGTTTTAAACCGCCCTTCTATAAACGTAACTCACTTAGCAGCTTTACATCTATGCAAACGGCTTAGATCATCGTCAAAAGTAGTTTTGTAGCATTTTTCTTTGCTAATCTATCAAAAACATTTTGACCTTTGATCTTGATCATTGCAAAAACTTCAAACATGCATCAAAAAGACACAAGTTGGCAATAAAATCAACCAAAACTCTCTTAATTCGCAGTCTTTCACTCAACGCCTGTTATAGCAAGCTCGACAATACGAATGTTGCCAAGTAACCACAACATGTTGCTACAGTCCTATGCGTCTTCAAGTGATCAGTGTGGTGCAAGTGTATTCCACAGCGAGTTGTCACTGAACCGAATTCGAATGTTTACTAAAAACGAAATAACATCAAATTTAGGCAATGCGTGTACGAAGACATCTGTTTCAAAATCAAACGTCCTGCAAGTTAACTGTTTAAAATAAGTTTAAAATAAAGTACCTTGTATATTTAGCAGACCGCGTATGGTCGGGTACTTTTTGTTAAGACCAAATGGGCTCACAGGGGCGCCGTTTGATCCTCCCTGAAACAGTGGGAGCATCACACACGTCCTCCCGATGCCCGTTGTTGCTGATGACTGTGCGCTATTTGGACTAAACAAGAAGAGAATTTTTAAAAAACAAACACTTTGTTTTGGATCACAAGGAAATAATTTTTGCTTTCTGCTTTTTGTTGCTATTCACTGATTCTCGATTTTGTCAAATTTCGTTGCTCCCTAATTTTCCTAAAACCTTTGGTGCTTTCCTAAAAAAAGAGCAAAACTTAGGTTGGTTCCTAAGAAAAAGGGAATGTTTGCTGTAAGTTTCTAAGAATTTGCAACATTTGTTTTCATATAACACAACGCAATGAAAAAGACAAAGCTTTTTCGAAAATTGAAGTTGATGCTTTGATCATACAGATGTCCAGAATTGTTTTTTTTACATATTTTTCAAGTTTTTTACATATTTAATTACATTTTTTACTGAACTTTTTATGACTACAATTATTCGTATAAACACACAGTTCGACTAATTTTCGTAAAGCAAAAATACCTAAGAATTGATAACTCAAAGCAGAGCAATCTTCCATACATATGCAATCTTGTAACAAATGATCCACCGTTCCACGATTGATTTGTAAAAAACATTGTTCTCAAACACGGGCAATATTTTTGCAAACACTTCAACACGAATCAAGGCACCCTGAAAAAGCGTATATCCCTCACGCAAAAATAGTTCCCTTGAAAATCTAAGATTTAGGCAAAATCTTTTCATCTCTTACAATAGAAAGCTAAAAGCTCTTTATCTTATTGTAAGGAACTGTTTTGAAAGTACTTTCCTGGTCGTTCCTGGTAGTGCGTTAATATGGTAAAATTGCTCTTTGCTTTGTCGTTATCACACAGAAGATTTTCCACTGTGTCCCAAAACATTATTGCACTTAAGCCAATCACTTCGCTTCAGAGAGCTCGAAACCTCATGTATGGTGTACGGACGTAATAGACGTCCCAAAAACATTTGTTTGTTTTTTGTAATTTCAAAATGAGACTTTTGCAGATTAACACAAGTCGCGTCTTACGTCAGTTCGGTTTCGGTTGCATTGTCGTCATCCGGAATCGATGAAACCAACGACCAATCAACCGTGACTGTCCTACCAACGCAAAGAACTTTATCCATCATGGCTTTTTGGCCGGAGTATCCGTGGCTTTTGGAAGGTGTTCCGATTATCAGTGGCAAGTAGCCGACCTTTAAAAATACAAGAGTTATTGATGACCAAAAACTGTGGGGACAAGTAGATGAAATTAACTGTTTTTCGCAAAAAGACGCTGTTGGTGTTTGTTTGACCGTACATTGTATTTGCCGCAGCAAAGCTGAAGAAAAGTGGAGCAGAAGTTTATTAAAACGTTTTTTTTTCAAAACAAAAAAAGAGCTAAGCAGATTGCGTTTTCTAATAAAGACGAGGCTGTTGCTATCCGACTGCATGCTTGCCATTAATGGAGTAAAGGAAGAATTGGCCACAGTGGTTCGTATTTAAATGACTCGCCACAACTACAACTTTTACCATCGGTTGCAGCTACCCCGTGGCGACATTCCGTTAACACTGCGTTGAATGTGCGATTCACCACGAGCGGAATGTGCGCGAAGAACAACACCATATATATGTGGCCCGAACAAGCAATGAAAGAGTGATCGTGGCGGGTGATCTTTATATTTGCTTGCTGCCACAGTGCGACGCTTTGCGCACTTACCGCTCGCTCGGGCTTTCCGAACGCAACAGCGGAAGGTAATAATAGGTGTTGTGGAACATCCAGAACATCAGATCGGTACGAACACAGTCGAAACTTTCTCTTTTCCAAGACTGATATGTTCGTTTCTAAACGTACGCTAGTTTCTTTCGAAGCCCGCAGACTTTCTGTAGAAGCGTTTAGCAATGAAGTCGGACCTTATTAAAAGCAGTGAAAACCTTATCGTCCAGAGCAAAAAATGAACTTCGCAACAAGACTTACTGTCGAGTCTGCAATGATGGTGTTGCGGATTACGACACTGGTTTTGGTTTGGTGATAAATGCCGTAACTCCTTGCTTTGTAGACGACAAAGTTGCGTATCATCGAGCAGGACCCAACGCCATCATCAACAAAAATTTGAATTCCCTGTGAGCAGCCGTGAGCCACGTTGCCTGCAAATGAACAGATGGTAATGTCGGTGCGGCCAAGATGAAAAGTTGCAATCACAAGTAAACGAACCATGCAACTCAAGCATTTCCGTTCGAAAATGGGGAAATCACAAAAACGCGCATCATGAATAGCATTGCAACATTTGCTATTTCAGCAAACCTTTTTGAAATCAAGTCTCGTTAATATTCTACAGTTTTTCATCGTGGCAAAACTGCCACTTGTGACAATGTTTGGTGACACGTGGCTTGTGCGACACGCATTGAACTGTTTCAGCTGATGAACAGACGACATCAAACTAAAGCATCAGCCGGAAGAGCTTTCAAACGTATGTTATTTGCTCTTCAAACTGTGTTCGAATATTCTCTCCAACCAAAAACAAACGGCCATAGAACAAAAATTTTTTCTTCAAACAAAAACATAATTCGCATGAACAATGTGGTGTTTTGTACTAATCATCGTGCGTTCAAAGCAATCAGTGCTTGATATGTAATCGTCCGCATGCGCCCTCAGGGAAACCAGTGCACCGTTAGTATGTGTGGCAGTGAGCGTCAGTTGTTTTGTACGTGCTTATTGAAGGTACTTGGAGATTGCATGTGCTGAGCGCCACCGAACACGACATGGTGTCAGAAGTGGGATTCGAACCCGCGCCTCCATTCAAACAAAAACAAGTTTCACAACCCGAAAAGAACAAATTCTATCCAAACAAGTACACACACGCACCGGACCAGGCCGAGTTGTCGTTTGCATCGCAACGTTCACCATCGATGTGAAAACAAAGCTCTTCGCTTCCGGCCGCCGCGTTGTTCTTCATGATCAAGCCCGTCGTCAACGCAAGTTCGAAACTTGCAGGCAACGGCTGTAGGTAGAAATAACTCAAATCTGCTGCTGCAATATCTGATGTCGCAGAATCGATCTATTCACTAAAAATCTTCCAGTAATTTCGAATTACTTTCACATTTCGAAAAAGTATAACGTATACATATACAACATTGTTCATTTTATTAAACACGTTTTCTTTTGCGATTTGTAAGCAAACAAGTCTTGGTTCTGAGACGTTTTTTACCTATAGAAGACNTCTACCGCACATTTCGGAAATGTATAACGTATACATATGCAACATTGTTTGAACAAAAACCATTGGAACATGTAACANACATGTATTTCAAAANAAACATACCTTAACATTGATCAGTGGTCTTGTCCCGTTGTAGTAAGATTTTACAGAAGTCGTGCTTACCACTAGATTGTGCTCAAGTCGTAAATCCTTCCCAGTCAGTTGTATGCCTTTGCATAAGCGACATAGTTGATCGACACAACCCATCAAAAGCAAGCAATAACCCTTAACCAAAGCTCTTAAATCTACGGCCTGAGTTTAGGAGATAAATTTAAATTTAATAGACCTCACTTTAAGTTTTTCAAAATGTCAATGTAAGAGGAAGCTGTTCGATTTCCCCGTTATTCCACACTTACAATACATAGATCGTTCGCCAATAAATAGAGAAGAAAAGCACATTCCACTCTTACACTGGAAATGGGAAAATGGTGTGTCGAATGCCATACGGACCTAAATTCTGTTTCCAATAGAAAACTATAAACCTGCTTCCAATGTAATACGTTAGTCATGAAGATTTGATTCATTTGTGCTTAACCCTATGTGGACATTTGCTACAAATTTGCAACGTTTCAAGTTTCTTTTTTTATTCACTCTCTGTGGAGTTTTCAGTCGCGGTTGTCGATATCAGCCGATTTGCAACATTTGAATATTCATTTCTCTTTCGGAAATACTTGTGTCACGCTTTTCAGTTTTTGATGCCAAACTATGTCAGGGATCAAGTGTTTGGTTGAAGAAACTTCATCTGTAACTTGTTGCAGCATTTAAATCGAGCGGTTGCGTGTGTCCTGGAGAGTTCGTTTTTTTATTATGGTTTGAGCAAGGTTTGCTTGACTAGATTATACTGTTGATTTGACGCAATTATGATTTTATGAGGTTGCACGTCTATTCCAGTAAACGTTGCCAATTTGCTGACTTTGTCAATGGAGTCATTTTTTTGGTATTTTATGCAGCATATTTCTTATCAGTTACAACATAAAATTGTACTGTAAGAATGGATTCGGGCACATTTTATCGAAGAAAGAGATGGGGAGTTAGGGTATTGGGTGGAGATGAGGGAGAGAGTAGCGATTATCTCATGGACGGTCCTGACACTGGGTACAGTGGGTCAAAACGGGGGAGGATCGTCAAGGCACCTCCCTGGACTTTAGAATTTGATATTTTCGCATTACATTTTTAGCAAGAAAAGATTGTCTTATTAGTTTCGAGTGGTAAAAATGAAATTTTGCTACTTTGGCACCTCTGCAAAAATATTATTGGCTACCCCTGGAAAATCCACTATTGACCCCTCCCTGGGAAAACATCATTCCTGTGACCATGATTGAGTATGTACCAGAAGAAGCAGCTAGGCGTGCTGGAGGTGATGGTAGTCTGGAAAATGAAGACTCAGTGATTCAGGTAAAAATGCCAAGCATTCTCACATTCCCATGGACAGAGGTATATTTTGCCTGGAACAGTTCGAACAAACCGTTCACATGGCTGCAGGATGCTTTCAGCCACGGATGTGAAAAGCAAAGGGCGTGGTGCCTATGATGAGACAGTGTATCGTTGGCAGCACAACCCTTCCCTTCGTGTTGTAAAATGTTTTGACTAAAAAAAGTAACCTTTTTGACCTCTTTTGAAGGTGCACAGCCTGCCAACTCTGTCAAGGCGTTGGGACAAAAAAATGTACAGTTGATGTCCCATGCCCACAGTTGGTTGCAACCTACAGGTCAACAAGTTCATGGGAGCAGTTGAACACTTGGATGTAGTAATGCGCTTATAGGATTGTATAGAACTAAGCTCAGATGCAAGAAGTATTATCAACGGATCTTCTTCCATTTTGTGGACACAGTTGTGGGCAATACCTGGCTACTCTACCTACTCTACCTAAACCACTGCAATGATTTAGGTTTGCAAGAAAGTAAGCAGCTGTGTTTGCTTGAGTTCAAATATTTTATTTCTCCTGCTTTAGCTAAGGAGGGGCAAGTTGTGAACACAAAAAGAGTCAAGTTGTTAATTTCGGTTGAAGAAATTTTAACTGTAAAAAACTGAAACGACACAACACAACAACACAAATGATTTCGAAGGAAACTGTGACAAACAACAATGTAAATGACGTTCCCATCAACCAGGAGAAACGACGGTGATGTAAGATGCCTCAATGCAAAAACACCCCACACATCTTTTGCCAAAAGTGTGAAGCATACCTTCACCTTGGCAAAAACAACAAAAACTCCTTTTTGAAATTTTGTAAAGAGAAGCCTAGTCATCTAAATATCATGCTGATCAAGTGTTCAACACACATAAGGACAAGGAAGCAGCAGACCATTTTACTGGGGACAGCAGAAGCCAAAGAGAAAAGTTTTGTTCGTTTGTTCTCCTTCTTGTGTTTCTTTTGTTTTGATGAAGTATTTTGTGTGCGTGAAACATAATTCTGTCAACGTCGTCTCTTTACCTTCGAAGTGCTCAAGCGTCAATTGTTTCAAATATGCTATGTTTCAAAAAAGGGGGAGATGTGCATGAAAAAATTTTCCATCATGCAGGAAGTCAAAATAACCCTCAGGGCCTATCTGATGCAGAAAAATAAATTTTTGCATGCAAAAATTTAAATATGTCCGTATAGGGTTAAGTAACTACTCTCCACACAGATTTTGACAAGAAGTTGATTTCACGTAACACTACGCATCGTCGGTCCCTAAACCATATTTAATCTATTTTAATAACTACAAAAATAAAATTTTCCCATGCATTCCTTTCTATCTCAAATGTGGAGAGTAGTTGCTCGCATACAATCATGTGTAAGTTTGAATCATTGCAAAACGATGAAAGTAGAGCGCAGTCGGTGGATTCCTCGAAAGCTTACAGAAAACCGAGAGCTTTTGATTGTCATTTGTGATTGATTGCACGTGTTTGTTGTGAACGCAATTGACAGCTCCTTGCCTTACCCTACACTTTCATGTGTACAATTAACTAAAGGTATCAACCTGAAAGTGGACGGTTATCTCGAAGGTCATGTAACACGAATTTTTTTGTTTGATTTTGTTGTTCGTGTCGATAGAACTTTTCGTTTTGACTCCAAATCACTAATACATGAGATGGCCAAACTAAAGTGTTATAAATAGGGCTCTTTGAAACAGGGGTCCGCAAATACTTTTTGGCGCGAACCTAAAAATAGTTCTAAATTTTTGCGACCCAAACATTTCGTGAGCATATTATTTTTCGGAAAATACTTCATAAATAAATATCAATTTTTGACTACTACTAACAGTAGCAGTTTTCTTGCACAAAATTGTGTGAAACGTAGCACATAAAACAGTAAATGATTCCATTTATTTTGTCTGATGAGAGTGGAAAAGCCAAAATCTATATTTAAATTATTTCGCAACTCAGAGTGGAACCCGATATTGGGTCGCAACCCACTTTGCGGACCCTGATTAAAACTATATATTGAGTCTGAATCTTCTGCCACTCTCATGCGGAGTTTTCCAACCTTAGGATGCACTGACTGACAAAAATCAAATAATAAAGCTAAGTTCAGTTTTTTCAGAATCTTTCAGCCCTTTCCAGTCTCGCTTTTCGTTTACCCGCTCCCATGTGAAGCAAAATTACTAAACTTTATTTATATAGCTTTGATTTTTCTGTTTATCCCTTGCAATGTAACAAGCAATTTGGTTTAAACTCTCAAATAAACCCTCCAACAAAAATTAAAATAATCTCGTATACCAAATTTTTCATATACCAAATCAAAAATTTATATACTAAGCACTTTGAAAATGTAACAAAAATTTGAAAATTTGTGTGTATGTGCCACTAGGCAACACTCTAATGCGCAGCAAGCCAAAAGCGCTTTACCGCATGTTCTGAATAGGTGACACGATAATCAATCGACAAGCAATCCTCAAAATTAGAGTTTGCCCGATTTTCTATGTTTGGAAGCGTATAACTTGGCTATTTTAGCTCGCTATGCAGAAACATTTCACAGGCTTGTTCATGGAAATAGATTTATCAAATTTCACCAAAAAATCTCATTTGATGATTTTCGTGTCCCATGACTTTTAAGCTACTTTTCATGGAGTAGCCATCATCACTGCTTTAGAAAGCACTGCATGCACTCATTGGCAATGAACACATGCTTGATCAAGGTAGTTAGAAAATTAGGATTCTCCTAAAAATGAAGATAAGAACAAATGCAATTTACTCGCTCGGTGTAAGACGGTAATTTCCTTTCGTTTATGTTTCAGGCTGGGTTATACGGTCAAAATGGTTTTCTTGAAGTGATGCTTATCTGCAAATTGCATAGATCTCACCTTCATACGACGGGTTAACCGTTACCCTGAAGTTTGAAAGCGGCACGAAAACTTTGAAAATGGCATGAAAATTTTGAAAATGATTCAAAAACTTATGCGTCATCGAAAAAGCTTTGAGAGAAATTGTATAACGGGGTGGATCTTTCCTGCAATTTTTTAGTAAATTTTAGTTAATATGTAAACGATTGGAACACACGAAATCATCAAAATAACGCCCTAATTGACAATCACCACTCAAATTAATAGGTCCAAGACAATTTGCAAAGGTGGAACGTACCATCATTTAAAGGTCGGTACACAACGTTTTCTGTGACGTTGATGCCACTGGCACCGAATACTCCGATACCGGTTGCGAAGCAGTCGTGGAAGGCTGACCCCCTCACGTAGGAGGGGCGGGCGGGTATCGATGGACCGGTATTTACAAAAGCAAGGGCGTATCTTGGATCCGATGGTGAGGTCCAGCCTTCCTGTCCCATATACTGAAACTCAACGTTGCTGATACGAGCCCAGCCTACACAAAAATACTGTTTTTAGCTTGCTATTCAAATTAAATAAGATACAGTTGTACATTGGGAGGAGTGCAAATGTTTTGCTCCTTGAAATTCCTACTGTGTGCAAGAAAGGTTTTTCTCCACCATTCTCTGGAAGGAGATTGGTTTTTATTTTTATTGTTTTCAGGCACCAAACCTTTGGTGTTACAAGCACAAATTTTTACAAAGACGATTTATACTTGTCAGCTTGGTTACAGCAAAGAGCTCTTTAAAAAACATTCATAGAGTTAATTTGTGTGTCAAAGGTGTCACTGTGACAAAGGTCTCCCTAAGACAAAAATGTCACTCCACTAGGTTAGACAAACCGTTTGTGGAAAAAGGCGCTAACGTTAAAAGCTCTCTAATAGCGGCAAAACGCACACTGTTTTCAAAAATCAGACAAGAGCCTTTTCCATCACTTAGCTGCTTACCAACATAGTAGAAGTCTTTTATTTGAAAAAATCCGACCAGCATGCGTCCACCAAAAGCGTCTGTTTTCATTTCGTCATACCATTCTCCTGGCGACACAAAAACGTTTCCAAAACAATTAATTTTGACCAAAATGTGAAAGCAATTCCTTGAGGCAATTTTGCTGCTTCGGGATATTTATCAGAAAGCGGCAATTTTTGATAAATCAAATCCCAAGCGATGCAGTATAACAAGCAACATTGTGAAACAAGGCGACTTCCACTGGACGAGCGAAATTATGTCAGCTTGCCCAACATATCTCCAATTAATCTATCCTAGTGACAACTGTCACCTTTACACGTGGGACTATTGCCACCTTTAGTCCAGCGAATAGCGCACCTATGATTTTGATATTCCTAGATAGCAGACTGACTTCTGCCCGAATATCGTATGTGAAGCGGCCAACGTCATAACTTTCGCCCTGATGAGTGTATGCAAGTTTCTTAGTGAGCTTGATAGTTCTCCGGTCGTCTCCAACCGAGTCGATCACGCGCTTTTCGGACTCCGTATGGCTGCGAGGATAAAAAAAGCAATTTCCAAACGTTTGCGTGAAAGCGTTTGGCTACTTTTTCAAACACAATGGAAACACGCTAACTGGCGCATTGGCAAACTCAGTTTGACAATAAATGCAAGAAATATGAAATGTCAACGGATGGTTTTTGAACTATGTCGTAACTACTGCTTCCCTATTTCTTTCTGGCAAAAGCGTTAATTTAGCACATATTATTTGCTGAGGTCCAAGTATTTGAACGCTCAACATTGACAAGAAGGATATATAGTTTTGCCACAACACTCAAACTGTTTTCGGGAACAACAGCTATCAATGAAACGATTTCTGATGACATTGAAAAGCAATTGACCAATCGAACAATCTGCAACTGACTTCACACCGCAGTAAGCAAAGTTTTCATTTCAAATCCGCCTGAAGCACGAATGAGAACGTACCTGAACCCAGTCGTCGTGATCAAAATCTTGTCATCCGGCTCCCAGTCGACAGCTTCCTGCAAAACAATGGTTTTGTTGCCGGCGTACGCGGTCTTTGCCAAATGCGTCCAGTAGACATCGTGCGGTTTTCCATGGAAGTCGCAACCGCCGAAGCAACCCAGGGCCTTGGTACCCAGGGGTGTTCCTGCAAAAGGAAAGCTAGTCCGCGTCACCCCACAGCACCACTTGTTTCTGGGCGCGTGTGGCCAGTCTGTTCCATTATCTTGTTAGGTCATTTCATGAATGCAATGTCGTACTTTACCTGGCATGGGATAGATGGGAGAAGACAAGTTCCCTCGTAGGTAAATGGTGAGATGGTTTGCAAAGTAATCTCCATCCGAATAACCAGCAATTAACCGGCCTCCCTGTTCTCAACAAACACAAAACGCCCGTGGTTGTTTCAAGAGACGGCAAATCTTTTGAAACAGATTAAAGTTAGTGCAATTATGAGATTGCAGGTGCATTTAGTCATCAGGATTAGGTAAAAATGACAACGCTCTCCTGTTCTTAAAACTGTCTTGGAAGTCAAAAAAGCGTTTCGATTGAATACCAGCGAAAGTGCTACAAAAACATTTCAAGGACAATGAAAATGAACGGTTTGCTATTGAAGATTAGCACGCAAAATTTTAAAACTCAAATTATTTCAAATAGTATTCAAAGTTACATTTTCACCAACGTTCCAATATAAGCTCCATCATGTTAGGCAGCGTCAAGTACGTTGTTATTAGATTGACTGCCATGGACGTCGGAAAGCTCCACAATTCCCCTCTATTTCCCTAAAATCCACTATTCCCCTCCTCCCTGGATTTTCCAGAGGAGCCAAAAGGATTTTACCAAGGGGGGGACAAAAGTGATGAAACTTTATTTTACCCACTCGAAACTAGAAATATTTTTTTTGCTGAGCAGTTAATAAAAAAATGTGAGATCCAGGGTGTAAGTGTTCCTCCTGCTGCCCCCCTTCCGACGACCATGCTGAATGCGATTGGTGATAGAAAAACTCTGCAACATGCGCCTATCATGGGATTGTCAAGGCTAGCCCACTTGAGCAGAAAGAGCAGTCAGCTATCGAAGTCGCAAGAAGGGGTCTTTGCAACTGAATCATCGCAGACTGCGGCAATATGATTCGAACATGCAGCAGATACAGGCCCGTAGCCAGGTTTGAAGGCTTGGGGCTAAAATACATTTTTATGGAGAAATGATTTTATTTTATGTATCTTCAAAACAAACTGTGACGTCATTTTGGGGGCACAACACAATTTGGGGGAACCGCCCCCAAATGTCCCCGTGGCAACGGGCCTGCAACCACGTACGCAGCTTTAACAAACAACTCCATAATTAGCTTTCTACCACTCCTCCACCTGAACCAAAATGTGGTTTGCAGTAACTGTGGAGCTGTTCACGAATTCCAAAACGCCATAGACGATGATGCTGGTAACATTGATCTCATCTTTGTCCACCAAGACCCAGCACGGGTCAGCGGCCTCGTGCATCCCTTCCACGGCCTCAATTTTAGCTTTTATTGCCACTGTGTCCGGATCCTAATACAGCAAAAGTAAGTACGTTCACTCTGCATAAGTCTTAGAAACTTAAACGCTTTTCGATTGATTCTTGTATGCCTCGCTAGGCAAAATATAAGAAGTTAAATTGGAACTTATTCCAGGTCTGAAGACAACGATTCATATTTGTTTTAATGAGAGTACACATTTGCTAATGATGGTGAAACCGTACGTGCTGCAAAACAGTTTCAATCAAGGATTCATCATTTTTAGAGAAAACGAGATGTTTTCATGAAAGCAAGTTTGCTTAACTCATCGTTTTTTTCTGGAAAATATAGTCTTACCCAAAAATTACAAATGGATAATCTCAGCTTTTGCCAGAAAAACAACAAAATGTTTTCTCGGTTATTTTAGATATACACAAACACGTCGCGTGAACGGCAAATCTGTACCAGATTGAGTTTTGCAAATGAAGCACCTAAACGCGGGCATATTTTAATGTCAAACATCTGACTCGCATCGACATTTGAAAACTGCTAGTAAAAACAAAAGATAGAAACGAAAAAAACTATTTGTACAAAAGCATCCCAAACACTTTTGTTCTTGTTGGCGTTCGTCAAAATTGCTGCGTTATGTGCAATTTTTTTTGTGAAGCAAATCCTTGGGGAACGCGGAAGCCGATACATCAGCTTATCGGCGCGGTTTTTGCGATAACTCGCGAAACACTGAAATAAGGTGGACAAGCAAGACATGGCAAAAACGCGCATCAAGGGATTTTTTTGATAAGCTCACAAATGTTATGTACGCATTTGAAATTTGGGAAAAATGCACTTTGCTTTTTCGTTAGCAATTTATGGCGATTTTCGTTCGTCTTCAAGAAATCGGCTTCACGCTTGCCAGTTTGCTTTTTCGAAACAGTTCTTTAGCTTAAATTCCTTACAAGGTCCACAACAAACCACAAATACCAGAAAATGTCACTCATCATAATTGTTTTGGGGGGAAATGTTTAGGTAAACGAAGGAATTCATACGAAATTTCAAAAATTTTATTTTTTCGTTATTTTCGCCAAAACATTTGCCAATAGCGTTTTTTAAGGTGTACCATTCGAAAGAATGCGAAAACTGCTACAAAACAGAGTCAAAATTTTAGATAATTGTTTCCAATTTTTGTCAAAATTCTGTCAGTATTTCTGAGTTAAGACTTTAAATTGCCGAACTTTTTTTCCTCATATTCTTTTCATTTGAAAGTTAGTAGGATGTTGTAAAACGTGAATGTCAGTATGTTCTGCAATTTTCAGGTTTGCCGGTACTTGGAACAAGAAACACGAGCCTTCAAAGATGAAAAATGTCAAAAACACTCCCTAAACACAGATTTTTCCCCCTGGACATCCCAAAGAATATTTGATATATTTTGCATTCTTTTTTTGAAAGTTGGATCATGACCGAACTTTGTATGCAGAACTAATTTTTCTAATGTGTTTGGTCTTCTCTCAACACGTCTTTGAACAAAATCCATGCTTTTTCATCTACCCCGAAATCGGTTTTTCACCAGCCTGACGTCACAGACATGCCATCAAGACCTCAAATGATGCGCTGTAAGAAAACCTTTCTTGCAATGGTGTGCTTGTCGACGTAGCTTCACTAGTTCACTAGTTATCGCAAATATAGCGCCGAAAACACGATAGATCGCCTGCCGCCGTCCTTTCAATCATAATTTTAAATAGCAAATTTTATGAATGTTTTTTCAAGAACAGAGCTCCCTCCCCCATAAATATGTCACGGCTATCACACTTACCGATTTTTCTAAGCAAGGATTGTAAAGGGCAGACCAAAGGTAGTAGCCCGTGGTGCGAGTCCGACCCGGTGGTACATTGGCAGGGTCTTCGTAAATGTCTAGCACAATGCAGTCTGGAAATAGGCACCTTGGAACATAAACAATGCACTGTAACCTTTCATGGGTTTAACGCACCCCTGGGACTCCGCTGTCTGAATAGCTTCGCCGCGATCGACACGCAACAAACTGACAATTCGACAAATCGATTGTCGTGGCCGCACGATGTCGCCAAGTGTCGCGGTTTATTCGTAGCGCGGCTACAGTTCCAAGGTCGTTTTCCGGCATTTCATTTGATACTTGCTCTAGACAAGTGAATGTCAACGTGGTCCACATGGACCACCGGTGATACACATGGAATTTTTAATGATCCAACAGAGACTTCCATAAATCCTTGATGAAACGTCCACTGAATTATTTTCAGTACTGTTTCGACTAGTTGTTCATATGGTGTCAGCATAGCCAAATGATCCATCGGATGTGCTATATTTTAAAAAGATGGTCCATGGGACAAAAAAGTTGGGAAACGCTGCCCTAGACGAACAACCTGTGGACTGAAAATTTATCCTACCTTAGTGTGAAATACATAAACAAAATTTCTGAAAACAAACGCTTTGTCAAACTGCTCGGTCTGCAGGTATTGGTAGCTTAAATTTTACTTCCGTCTACAGTTGTTTCAAGATTTAATGATGATTGAATTACAACATTGGCAACTAAGTAAAACTTCGTATTCGTTACAAAAATTGATGCTAAAAGTTATGTTACGGTAAAAAATCAAAAAAACAAAAACATTGGCAAAGCACAGAATTAAAGTTTCATGTTTGTTCGTGTGAAAAGCCATCATCACAGAACGCACAAGTTTTTTTGGTGAGCTAGTGAAACTGTACGTCTTGTGGAAGTTCCAATTGTTTTGAAATTTCAGAAATTAGCACCCCACCATTTCCAGATCCTTAAGCGCTGCCGAAGTGGGTTTAACAGAGGGGATTAATATCTGTCATGAAGCAAAATTGGAGATGTAGATATTATTTACAATCTCCATGGACAAAAATGGGGAAAACAAGAACTACCAAATTGACCGCTTTTGCCAATGATTGCCAGTGTCAAAGCAGTTTTAAAAGAATTTTTTGCCCCAACAGACCTGTATGCGTTCAAGTTAACCACAAAAGACCGAAACTGGTTGAAGTCCAAATCACGACGTCTTCTGGAACTCGTACGTCTCGAAACGATGTACTGCAATGTGCGCTCTACAGGATCATAATGCCAGTCGAAGTTGTCACTGTCTTTCGAAAGTGCAGTGGAGTTTTCGACAGGATGTCGCATCTTGCCATTTATGAAGACCCTTTGGAAATTCGTGAAACGCTCACATCAATGGCTATTCTAGGAAACGAGCATCATAAGATATTATAAATGAAAAGATTAATTAATGATTTCGTTTCATCTAGTTTTGCGATTTATGTCACAACATTAAAATAATGCAAAACTCGACGGTGTAAAGAAAGTTCATTTTTCAGTAAAGGAAGTTCATTTTTCTTTTTGCAGGCATCACTTCGTCCTGTAGTTAAAACAAAATCTTTGGATTGCAAAAACGTTCCGGATTTCTTGCCTGTCAGGCTTTTGTTGAAACTTGTGCGTCACGAAGACGTAGTCTCCTGGAAGTAAGTCGAAAAGTTCTGCTGAGTAGGAGATGTTGGTGAATGCAGGGTAATCGGCAAAATCTATTACG
>JGI24021J15306_10000821_pt1 | contig 27113 bp, 18 predicted proteins | sample Ectturendosymbi1_FD_15306 | JGI IMG/M metagenome (IMG submission 15306) | reverse complement strand
CCTCTGTTTTTTCGGTGCCCCGGCGTTTTCTTCTGTTTTAGCGAGTACATTTATCGCAATTAATTCAGTACCGCCAAATAAATCTATCTATCTATCTGTCCACCTCTTTTGAAACGTGCGGCCCTCATCTTGAATACGCCTTTTCTTACTCATTTGGTTGCTCAAGAAGTTTTGAAATACGAAAACTACAAGTCACAGCCTGCGTTGAACTAATATTAATCTGAGTTTGTTTGAAGCGGAAATGCTGTAGAAAGCAGTACCAGTAAATTCAACAATACAAATGACGCAGATAAGTTAGCTCTTCTGGTGATTTTCATTATTAGCCGACGTTTCGCCCACCTATTCAAGTTGGCTTCTCTTGTTATTAGTAAGTTGCATGTTTTACGTGGTTAAAAAACATTGCCCTGAGGAAGCCCACTTGAATAGGTGGGTTATGAAGAAAAATAGTCTTTCTACAAAGAAGCAAGATTCCTGAATGTAAAACAAACCAGCAGTATGAATTCATGCGCGAGTACGGTGTGAAGTTTATTGAGAAGCTGAGACGAAATAATTCACACGCACAGTGCAAGCGTCCGCTCACGTGAGACGAAGGAACAACTCATCACTATATAAGCACCAAGAACGAGCGACTTCAATGGCAAGTGCACGTCGTACCTTCTAGTAGAGCAGCGCTCTTCAACGAGTGTGCACGGTGCACCGTAGGGTGCACCAAAATATGCTTGGGATGCACCACTATGAGAAATTCAATCACACACACCGACCGCATTGAGGAGGTGAGCACATGAAAAGCAGATAATTCCTCGGTTTGAGTAGTTGGCTAATAACATGAACAACAAAAAAGCTATTAAATTTTATTTCCTTGATTTTGTTGTGTGTTTTATATAATATTGTAGTAGTCTCTTTCCAGGATGATTTTCATATCACTTTTCACCTCGGTTTACCTTTTAAGTAAATAGGGTGTGTGAGTTCATCAAAACATTAAGGGTGCACCATAACAAAAAAGGTTGAAGAGCACTGTAGTAGAGGATTGCTAACAAAAAGTTTGATTCACGACGGTATCAGGATCAGATGCAGTTAATCAATAGTGGTATAAGATCCCGGCCAAGGTTTTCTTCAAGAACCCTTCAAAAGGGTACTTTCATGATATTTACGTTGCATCAGAAACACTTGTTCCCGAATAAAAAAAACTGTGTACAGAAAACAAAATGCATTCAGTTGGTGCGTCGGGGGTAAGACAGAAAACAACATTTAATTCCACGTCATCAAACCACAATGAACTTTTTTGATAAACTTGCTTTGAAGCTGCGAGACGAGGCGAAAAAACAGTAGTCGCACGCTTCGCTAACCCAGAAACTGTCGTACTTGCAAAATGCAGAAGTACTATATCAGCCATTTTTAATGATGACAGCGCAAAGCAGAAACCGACAAGACCTGGTCGATCTGCAGTCTGTGATGAAGATTTGCTCCCACGGAGGTCAGAGAGGCACTTGCCCAGTGACTAGGGCCCAGCATCTGTCCCGCGCACCTTGTCACACAGGCTTACAACACACGCGGGCACAGAACTGTAACTAAAAAGGATTATCACCTACAGCTCGGCGAACTCTTGAACTCATTCATAGTTGGCGGAATATAGCCGGTGGCGCTGGCCCTACACCGCAGGTTGACACTAGCAGTGAGTCAAGGCCTTTTGTTTTCTCTAGAAGGCCTTGGTTGAGTAGGGCGAATCGTCAATGACGCAGAACGCGTCGGGAAAACATGGCGAAAAAATGCCCATGTCGGACAATCTGTCTGGATTATAAAGTGCTTCGTAATTCACGCGGGGTGTGGGGAAATATTCATTTAGTCTCGTTAGCATTTTAACTTGAATTAACTGCTTATGTTTGTACAGGTCGTCGAGCGAAAGTGTTGATGTATGTTCAGACCTGCTTGACCTATAGACGCTACAAGATCTGTTCGCTAGTGCGAGTCTCACGATGAGAATCTTTTTGCTTTTGATGTTCCTGACGAGTATAAGAAACTTGGCCAGACGTCAATCAAGACTAAGTGGACGAAACACATACATTTGTGTTGAACGCTGGTGGTTCTGAATTATCAGATGCTAGTTTAAGATTTTTCTGTTTTTCCATCCATCATACTTTCAAGTGAACTTGTGGAATTGTCGACGAATGTTCAGATTCTTTTGGCTCTACAGGTTATCCACCTGTTAATAATAAAAACTATATGTATTGACCAAACTCAACTTTACTTTTATGATTTTAGGAAAGCAAAATACTTTTCGTATAAACACTTTACAGCAGTCGCTAGCGGCTGCTTCTGTCCCTGCCGCCCCGATGCTGAGAACCATAACCACGAAGAACCTTCCAGAGAAGTGGATCTGCACAGCGTGCGTGTCAAATAAATAGAAATCGTAGCGCCAGTCATAAAAATAAAATTTTAGTTATTACAGAATGATATCGGAGTGAATTCGCTAAAGCGACATCACANATGCATGTCGGATGGAAANGAAGAAAAAAATCAAACCACACCTTTTCAACCTGGAAGGCACAAGATTTTTTTGAAAANTCGAATCGACAAATTTACAAGCTGTCCGCTGTCATTCAAAACATTATCAGATATTTCAGAAGTATAGACCCTACGCTCATCGTGTGCATTTGTGGTTTCAAAACATAGTCTCTGACAAAAATTCCCAACTGGGAAACAAGCCACAGAAACCAAAACAACATAGACACGAGGGCCCAACAAAGCAGTTTGCACCACCACTTAATACCACCTTTAGGCCGGCGCAGAGGAAACCGCTTTCTGGCTGCGACAGCGAATGTACCAGCTTTCCAAACATTGTCAACACAGTGGAAGTGAACAGTAGCTGTCGTGCAGCAGCTTGAGTTGACACCGGATCACAGTTAAGACTGGTCGAGAAAATGCGAACGTGTCTGTTTAGTACGCTATGCATCACGCTGTGAAACAGATGGGAAGAGTTGTGGGACGTACGATAATCGGAATAAGCGAGGGACGGCTTGCTTGTCGCGACCGGGGAAGTTATTTCTTGGATTTCTGAACTACGGCGGCTGTTTCAAATCGCAACCAAAACTGGAAAATTATTACATGTCCGAAACATCCGCAACTATAATTGGTCAGCGATTTTCAAATTTAGGTTGTTGCTGAGTTAACGTTGATTAGAACTAATGAAAGTGTGGCCAAATACATCTCCATAATCACAATAAACCACTACTCCATTCAAGTGTTTACGCTAAGATTACTCATATAACTAAGCAAGGCTGGCGTTCCTGGGTCGTACACAACGGGATCTGATAAAATCAGTAAAAACTTGCCAATTTTGGGGACAAGAAAGATTTGTTTCATCATTTTCGGTCAACACAGTGTCAAGCAATTTGGACTTTACTTCCCCGGAAGTGACAGAAACGGAAAAGTATAAAGTACGACACGAAAAATGCACATTTTAATACAATTGTAAAAAATGGATGGTAATTCGTGAAGAAAAGTTACGCAACGCTCAAGCAATGGTGTGGCACGCAAGGCTTTAAAACCTTGATCTAACAAAGCTTGCCACCTTCGGTGCAGGATAACTGCAGGCTTAAGTACCGTAGGGTTGTAATAAAGACAAAAACAAGGAATGTCGATATCGAGATAACAATCACGGGAAATCTTAGGTTTTTTCGCAATACTTCGTGCCAAACACTAGCGAGAGGTAAACTTCACAGGTTTGGTGCCACGAGGTAAATGGTTGAATAAAAATGGTCCGTCGACTTGAGAATGCAACTGATGCTGGGCTCAGCAAAGCGATCGACAATTCAGCGAAATTCCTCAGGGCACCAAAGTTAAATAGTCCATTGCGCAGCGGCCATTTCCAGGCGATTTTACAAACACAACTCCAGGTAGGAAGACGGAAAGGGAATAAAACACTGGCAAGTGGCACTGCCAAAGCTTTTGCGAAGAGGCACCAAAACGGAAAATCGTGCGAGCTCTGAATTACAGAAAGTGGACAATTAAAAATAACGAACTTGAAGAAGTCGTGGGAAACAGTGGACAATGCAATCGCAATAGCGCGAGACGGAAAACCAAGCGTGGTAAGAAAAGAGTTACCCTGATGTGTTGGTGGATTTCGCTTTTCTCTTCGTGATCTCAAACACAGTGAGAATGGAAATCGCTTCATCCAGCAATGAAGTAAATTGCTGAATGCATTCTGCTGCGACCATATCAAAATCATCGTATGGACAGCGAGCAATCGTACGGACAAACACAATAGAACGGCCTTTACGAAAAACTAAAACAGTGGACGAATTCAAGTAACCCTGAGATCCTAAACCTTATAAAAAAAAACTAACTGGCTCCACACAATGGAAAAGACAAATGGATTGCTCGCATTATGAGCACTAAGAACATTATCGCGTCCGATCACGGCTGGGCGCATCTTCGGATGATTTCGCCAACTTTCGGACGCGAAGCATCTTTATAAGAACAGTCTATATGACTTGCTGTCAATGTGTTCAAGTCCTATCTAGCTGTGCTGCTTTTATCTTTCTTGTTTTTGTTGATTCCGGATGGTTGGGGACTTCCGACGGATGAAGTTTTCCGGCGGCTGCAAACAAAACAAAAGGAAATAGAAATAAATCGCACAGTCGGATTGACAGGTTCAGGGCTTTTTAGGGTTTGACCTTGGTGACCGTTAAGACATCGTGAGACCGCAACTATTTCATCTGAATACCGAAATGGTCATGACGCGAGATTTCAGTGCATTTTGTTGGTGGTCATGCAGCAAGCTTCTACTGTATTCTGATAGACCGTTGCAAAAATTTGAGAGACCGTTTCGGTCCCTTAAAACGCCTTAACACTGGACAGGTCAGTAGTTGTAAGCCAACTTACTCGTGTCGTCTCAGCTGCAGCACGCAAAGCTATATTTTTGCAAACCACAGCATCATAGAAAATAACTTTTGAAGCTGATCATGACATGACAAGGCAAGTACAACTTTTTTAAACAAAATGCACCAAAAGCGTAAGTGGGCCAAAAATCTGTTCGAGCGCAAACGAACATTTAACTGAAATATCGTAAGGCTTTGAAAACCACTCCCTTCACAAGTTGGATAATTTCGAAAAAAAGAACAAATGAAAAAGCACTTCCTTTCAAGAAGAAATGGCTGGTGGGAAAACAGAAATGTCGTGGCACTTAAATCACAAAGGTAGTTGGCTCTGTGGTTATGCCATCTAACGTCTTCAACAGTTTCGAAACAATATGCCAACTACCCTTTGAAACAAATTGAGACCACTGCAAATGCAACCGTGAAACAAGTCGAATCAAATCCAACATTAAACCACACAATTTTCCAGTTGATGGTTTGCCCCTATTAAACTATCTCTATCAACTGAATGAACGTCGTAAAACAGACTTCTTTTGGCAAAGTTATACTCACAAGGAACTGCTTTTTCCTCTACCGCCACTGCCAGTCGATGACACGCTACCAGTGCTGTTCTTGCGGGTACGCGCCTCCGTGCCTGAAAACAGACGGCCTAGGGTGATTGGGTAGCTCAGATGCTAACGTACGCCATTAAGGTGCACCGTCACTATGACGTTATTAACTGGTGACGTGCTTACTTGCAAGGTCCGATGACGAAAGGTTAGGTTGGCTCAGTTGCGACAGGTCAGCCGCTTTACGCCGTTCGCTCTTCCTGTTCAGAGAAAATACGAGACATTTTCAAAACAAATATGGAGAAAAACACAGCGAATCACATAAGGGGCGCGAACAGCATGTTAAGTGTAAACGCAATTCAAATTCTACGATTAGATCAACGTCAACAGACCACGCAATACCTGCACATGATGTAACTAATGAAGCCCGTCTGTGCGTATAAACGAACTCAGTGATGCAGAATATTGCTGAGCAAGACCCAAAATTGTTTCGATACGAGCAAAAAAGGAAATCAGCAAGTTCAACAAACAGCATTCGGTGGGACATTTCACTCGATAGCGTTCAAATCATGGAGCAAGCAAAACCCAACAGGGCAGATCCCAGCCGCCCTCTGTGCACACCGCCTCACATCTAATGCATGAAGAACGAAGCAATTTTTCCGGGTCCCGTGTAATGTGTATTAACTCCTAATGGGAAAAAAATTGTTCCATCACTTCGCTAGCGAAAATTTCCTCCCTTAACTTTACTCCCTCAGACCAGGCGATGCTTAAAAGGTTGGAGCAAAACACGAAGCGACTCAAGATATTGCAAAGCACTGTTGCTGTGTTACCTGGATGATTTGCTGGATGAGGATGAAGCTGCTGCTGGCGCACTGCTGTGTGTTGGCAGCTGGCCCATGGCCAATGAGCCCATGAAGGCCGGAGATGGACAAGAGGAGGCGGATCGGGAGGATGCGATTGATGGCACGTGATGATGGGGTCCTTTGTGGCCCAAAGCCGTTGAAGGCCCCTGAGTTGCAGGATTAGACGCGCCAGCTAAATACGCCGCGTGCGATGAGAAGTGGTTGACCAGGTTGCGGGGAGGCACGGGATTGGGAGGATTTACGTTGTGCAAAGCCGACATTGATCCCCCTGGAAAATACAGTGAACTTTTGGCATTAATGCGGAAATTGCTGGAGATCATGTTACTACAGAAAACAAAAGTTTATTTTTTTTTCTCAACGTAAATCACAATTTTCCCCAACTTCTGTCTGCAACATTGTGCACCGCTAGAACGAAGTGACAAAAATAATTGGCTCCTGTAGTTCAAGGCAGTTACACAACTGTCTTTGCGAACAGTTACTTTCATTACTACGCATACCTGCGTTAGTTGCAACACTGTCGCGTCCTTGAATGAAAGAGGAGTTCGATGTTGGAAGAGCAAGAAGTGATTTCGATTTTTCTTTGTTGCCGTTCACTGCAAAACAATCATTATCAACACTGTCTGCGCAAATACACGGTCTTCAATTGACGCAGACCATAACAAACCTTTAAATTCACCCTTATATTTAGTGTCTTAAAAATACCTTGACAAAACAGGATGCCAAATTGTTCCTGCAGACAGAATGGTCTGATTTTTATTCGGTTATGTCCGGTTATGATTCGGTTATCAAAATTTTAGTGTCACCAAACATGCACAAACAGTTGCAATCATGAAGAACAGGTTCAGGACGAAAACTTAAATCTGTTTTGGTATGCAACAATTCCCAAATAACGTTGTATTTTTGCATTTACATTGTGCACGACTTCGCGTGAGGTTTGAAAAATAATTAAATGGATAAAATAACGAAATATGGAACACGTAACCCCGGTGCAAACGGCGCACTGACTGGCGAGAAATAAGATAAAAAAACGTTTCTACCAGACACACGTATCTCAACCGCACGGGGAAATCCCGAGACACAACGTCACGACATCATTTTAGTATAAAAACTGAGAACAGCACATGAACCCTTTGCCACAACCCCTGCTTCAATGACCATGAGCTTTAGGAAATTTGAATTACAAAAACATCGGCATTGTCAACAAGAAAGCTTTACCAAGACAACCTCAAGCACGAATAATTGAATAGCAGTTAATGCTAAAGTATTTTGGCACCTTTCAGGCTGGACGATGTCGTGCTAGCTTGAAACGACATACTGCTTCGTTTTTTCAGCTTCTGTTGCGACTTGTCCGATCGCGACGCCATTGCTTTTCCGACGGACGACGACGAATGACCGCTCCCGTGGCTTTTCAGCGATCTGGAAAGAAACATAGAAACATGCGAAGCTGTTCAAGAGTGAGTCGATTGCTTGCGACGAAACGCTATGAGGAGGTAGCTGCAATGCGAATGCTATGAAAAACTTGACAGGGTGAAAATTAGCCTAGGTGTGCAGTCATGAAGACAGTCACGTTAGCACATTATTATTAACTGGTAAATTCCAACCAAGAAATCTTAACTTTCGTAGGAAAGAGGCAAAATTCTACACTAAACAAATATGTCACTTCCGTTCAGAAATGCAAAGGAAAGACAGTAAACTGCATGTAGTAAATGGCAGCTTTGGTATAACATACCCATCCAACAGCTTAGAGTTAAATCGTGTTTAGAAACAGCATCCATCGCATCACCTACTATCCATGTTCGCACAGCATGCACACATTCTAACGCGGAAGTACAGCTGGACTAGTAACAAGGGCTGTGGAGCCGGAGCCCAACCAATTTTGGATGACTGGAGCTGGAGCCAAACTTTAGATGGTGGAGCTGGCCTGAGTATGAAATGTGAATTCCGGTTCCATGTCCCTAATTCGTGGGGCAAGCGAGCTGTACAAACTGTTCATACAATGGTTTTTAGTTTTTAATGGACGAAATCATTTTGCAGCCGGAGCCAAAAACTTCAGATTCCTGGAGCTGGAGCCAGAGTCTGAAATTTGAGCTCGGGCTCCACAGCCCTGCTTGTAACCCATGTCTTTCAAGTCGCCACGACATAGCATTTGCAACAATAACACAAATGTAACAAACAAAACCTGTTCAACAAAAGTACGAACGAATCATTAAACCGAAGTGGTAATGGGTTGAGACACGCACCCAAACAAAGGATGTTCAATTCGTAAAATGCGAAAAAATTTAATGCAAACAATTTTTTAAAGTGCAGAATGCGGTTGTCCTGACAACGAATAGAAACAAAAGTATCCTGTTGAAAACACATGCGTCTAACATAAAAAAAAGTCACAATAAAAATTATGAAACGTTTTGATCGTTGATTCTTGACAAAGTGGCGACATCGTGAGGCGCCTTGCAAAGTAAACTCAGTTTGGCGCCGTGACCGCATAAATCCTTCTGGGATGCTGCACGATGGGAACTTACGGCTTGACGCAGCAATGTACGATCATCAAATCAACACACAGAATCCTCGCCTTGCCAAGTATTACGGTCGAGTATTACATGAAGCTGCCTGCGGAAGAAAATTGTCTTGCAAAACAACAACGATGCCAAACGCTCTAATCCGTTGAGAGACGTATATGAACAAGTGCTATGCAACCGAAGCTAACCTGGCGTCTTCGTCTTTGCTTTTCTCTTCGCGCTCGACCAACAAACGCTCCTCCTCCTCTTTGCGTTGATCCTGAAGGTCCGCTTCCAGGAGGAGATGTTGCGTCAGCTGTATGATAAAAGACGTCATCACCACTGTCCACCTCAGTGTCTGTTCTGTGTTGACTTCTTGGCAAAGACATTCCGTTGCCGAGAAAATTTATGCTTATGAAGCAAAAAGCAATTTTGAGTACAGTTTATATTTAAATGAAAGTCAACACTAAATCGCTTTGCACGTGCAATGTATATTTACAACGTACTCGATCTCATATTTATGCAAAGCTTTCGCATCTGTTTGATCACCACACGAAAAAACTTGCGATACATTTGAAAAAAAACTCCCTATAATTTGCTTTCAACCGCGATAGCTCTTTAGATCAGTTCCAGCAAAAGCAAAGCTTCGCAGGAGCCGCATGACAGCTGCACACCGACTCACCGACTCCATCATCACTTCCGTCCGGTCCAGTTCGAGGATCGTGACGCGGATGGCGGCCGAGACGTCCCTGTCCTTTTCGGTCGACAGGAGCCTGCGCACGTTGCTCTCCAGCTGACCGTGCAGCGCTCGATCTTTCGGCAGCTTCAGCAAACCTTTCATGCTGGTCAGAGAAACATGTGATCAACACGGTGTGGGTTTTCAGTGCAACAGCAAGCAAGCGGATGATGCAAACGAAACGCAAACTCGGCACTGAACGTTGTTGTCAAGCGACTTGAAACAGCAGCCTGTGAAAAGCAGGAAGCACTCTTGCCCGTTTACAACCGAGATCCAAACGAACGCATGTCAGTTAGCTAGATCTCACAAAAGTAGCTTTCCTTTCTTGCATCATCATATTTAGTTGTATTGCGTCCAAAGTCGAAGAAACAAACAACTTTAGTAAGGACACAGACACTTGTCGATTACAGAGACCAGTATGATCAAAGGTAGTGATGCTCCCGAGACACGAACGATTAAAGCAATTATCGGAAAATGCCACTGTAAACAACGACGCTCCCACTACTTGAAGTACCAGGAATTTCCTGCTGGCCAATGCGTGGTATTGGGTTTTTGAAAAACTTTAAAATGCTCACAGTAACCAGTGCATTTTCCATTGATCAACGCTATGATTTACAGTGATATTTAAGTAAGTGCATGATTAAGCATGGATTGCAGTAGTCAATGAGCAAGCAAGTACTTATGGATGGACATTGCCCTTCTATCACGATCTGTTCGAAATCATAATAACGTGCAGCTATGCTCTGAAAGCCTTACACAACTGTCAAATTACACAAAAATTGCTTCTGTACCAACTGCGACCCGCAAGTCAGTTCAAACATCAAACTACATCCGCATTCTAGCAGTCACACCTACGAGAAAGCCAAGAGCTTGCTCCACCGCATGACAAGCATGCAACACAACCAGTACTACGGCCAATGTTCAGATGGAGTTTCCCCGTTAGAACTCGTTTCATTACAGCACACNAGAATACACGTCGCATCTTGCTTCATTTCAAACCTACCTACATCAAAGTTAAAGATATACACACATCGATTGGGCCAGCGCTTATCAGCTTTTCACAAGTGCATGGAGCAAAAGGAAAGCATTTTTTCGAATCCCTCTTTTTGTGAAAGCATTGCAAATGGATATCCCGTTTAAGCCAGAACGTTTTCAATAAAAATCCATAGCTGTGCAAGTGCTGAGATCGACTATGCGATAGACCTAGCTGGAGTCAGTGCCAATAAACCATTCCTTGATTGATGGTGACACAAACACGTCTGAGTTCGACCTTCGCCCGAGGACTACAAACAATACCTCGGCGCTGAAATTTTCCATCTGCGAACGAAAGGCACTGGGACAGAGAATATGCGACCTACCTTGGAAGTATTTTGCAGAGGCAGAGTCGGACGTTCGCCACCGGATCGTCAAACAACCCGAGGACGTGCTCGAACAAGTGTTCTTTGAAAAACACGCGAGAAAACAGCGCCATCATGTGCTTGCACGCCTCGAAGAAGAGCAGCCGGTTGCGGTAGTTTCTCGCGTAGCACAGGTCTGTGGGAAGAAATACAAAACGAACGTCTTCAAAACCCATGAGGACNTTACAAGAATACAACAAGTCGATCAAGACTAAAGCAACAGACTTACAGTCAACACAAATCCAACGGCAGCGGGTAACTATCAGCAAAAACAACAAAAACAAGGCATAAATCAACAGGAGTTGGTTCGCCTACCAATGTTTTAAAAATGGAATCCTTTTGAAACAACGTTTGATTTGTTGATAACGTGTCAACCCAAGAAAGAAACGAACACTCTGAGTGACACTAATGTAACCGACTTTACAGTCAACACATATTTATAATTCGCTATTAGTAAAAACGACAGAAGCTAAAGGTGCGTGGGTTCTGTCGATCTGCGTCTATCGACCGGTTGCTTTCCAAACAAATCGTTTATAACGCGTTGATCACCTTGAATGAGTCTTTCGCACATTTCATCCCGCAACGTACGCTTGCGATTGTGACGAATAAAGACGCACACCGTGCACGCAGCTGCCACTTTTACAGGAAGGTACCTCTGAAAACGAAACAATACAGACGATGTGTTTAGGGGGGACATGGTGTTTATGATCTCATAATCAAAGCAGGCTAACTACAAGCAGATAACGGAACCCCGCGTTAATAGGCAGCCAGAACGCATCTGTCGCAACAGATTTATTAAAACGGAGTCATTTTAAGGTACTTTGCAAGGAATTTAAACGTGTGTTTAAAACTGCAAGAACCAGCTCAGACAGGTTCAAAACGCGTATCTTAAACAAACGGCAAACCCGCCTTTGCTCCTGCAAAGATGCTTCAGCGTAGTACCAAGTTTCATTTCAACTTCCGTTTACACAACAGAGCATCATGCATAAAGATAAAAACCTACGTTGGTGGTCAGCAACTTGAAAACCACTGGAACGAATTTGTAATAAATTTGATCTGAGGTCAGAACGTCCGGTAGACGGCGCAGATGAGTGACGAGGGTCTCCAGGGGCCGCCAGGCGCTGGGCCACTGCTGCTCTAATCGGGAAATCGCGGCCAGTAGGGCCCCGATTAGTTCCGAGACGCCGTTCACCTGCGGAGAGATGACGTTTCAAACAAAAATCGAATACACCGCGAAGTATGTACGCACCAGACTGATGATCCAACCTGCATCGCATGAAAGCGACAAGACTGAAAAACAACTCAAGACATTTCAAAAACACGAAGCATTTTGGCTCTATCTATCTCGAGCAATCTGCTCTTCCGACAAGGCTATGCCACACAACAAGACTAGCCTCAAGGAAAAGCATCTGATCAGCTAGCTTTACCCGATTCAGTACAATCGCCAGTGACCCGCTGGCCACCAGAACGCAAAGCGTTTTCGAACAATCCCTGAGCAAATATCAGTGTATCGCGCTGGACGAACCAAATGAAGTTGGCTCACCGGTGTTGCAGAAGAGAATGCCGATCACAAGTTTGCTTTGATCGCGCAGAAGCACGGCATGCTAGCGACCTTCAGCAGACTTGCGTATTACTCACGTTGTTGTCCATTAAATTTCCGCGGACGACAACTGCGGTCAAAGTGTCGGGCAACCGCTTGAGGCAAGCTTCCAGCACGGCAGGGTAAGACTTTTCCCGCAGCAGCGACACCACGTGTGGGTGGATGAGGTGAGCCTGAGCTTCAAGGGTTTGAGCAACCTGCGATTCGGCCGTGACAGTAATATTTGTCCCACTAAAGAACGTTACATCTGTTTCAGAACGAGCACAAGTGGAAAGTAAAGCGATGTTGTTTAAAACTTGCAACTTAGCCAATTCTAGCCAGTTTCAGATCGGCTGCACTGAGCGAGAGCCCAAGCCTTTATCACCAGCTCATTTGCTGAATTTTGCTGTCAAGTGAGCAACAACTGACGTAATTTCTCTCAGCGAACGATGAAAGAAAACAGAAACCAACAGCGAAGTTTGTCGTCATACGAATATGAGCATCACCGTAAAGCGGATCGAAGTGTAGCATTATCTATCACAGGGGTTCCCAACCTGGGGTACATTTGCCTATCCGAAGGGGTGCATTTAAGGTTAGCAATAGAAGGTAAAATTATATTTACATGTTGTTTATTTTCAAATATTTGTACATATATCACTTAATATTATTTTCAAAAGTTATTATATGCTTATTGTTAAATATATCTGTGAAAAATCACGAGAAAATATTTTGTCATAAGGGTACATGTTCATCTGTCAAAAATCTGAAGGGGTACATCCTTATCTATTGAAATGCGGTAGGGTTACATGCTCATTTATCGGAATGCTGAAGGGGTACATGGTAAGAAAAAGGTTTGGGAACCCCTGATCTATCACAAGGGTGTTAGGAAAGCGCGCGGCAGTGAAAGCACCATAAGCGCTGAAGCAACTTACCTCATGAATGCCTGCGGCCATGTGTTTTCTAACCAGATGGTCCGGGTCTGTGCACAAGGCTGAAGCGCAATCCATCAACTCGCTTTCGAAGAACTCGGGCGTGCAGAAAAGTGTCATCGCCTGAAACAAACCAAATGAAAACCAACTGAACAAAGCTCAAGCAAACAGCCAGGCTCTTGAAGGAGAGCGAAGGTAGAAATCGATTTTTGTGACACCTGCCGCGGTCCTTTCGTGTTTTGTGGCATCTGCTTCGCAAATCATTGAAAGGGGTCTACAATAAGATAAAGGTTTTGTCAGCAAAAACGCAGGCAAGAAGAGCTACGACCAGTGTTCCAGTCAGGCTGTAGAGCCGGAACTCCAATTTCACGCTCCGACTCCAGGCATCTAAATTTTTGGCTCCGGCTCCAACACGATTTGGTCCATTGAAACCTACGAACTATTGTGTTATTTGTTCAACTCGCTTGCCTCGCAAACTATTTTTGTGGAACCGGAACCCAAATTCCAGGCTCCGGCTCCACCATCTAAAAGTTTTTAGCTCCAGCCATCCAAAATTGCTTGGGCTCCGACTCCACGGCCCTGGTTCCAATCACAGCTGTAGGAAGAATGCGCTTTGCACCACATGGTCGACAAAATAGTAGGCGTTACGTACATGGGCAACTACGTGTTTAGCAAGCAAAATGACACATTTGTTGCACATGTGAATCCAGTTGGTTCGAAAATGTACATCAGTGGTATTTCCAGGGACGGAAACCGAGAGAAGCGTTTTGAACCGTCAACGCAACAGTCGATTACCCTGAGAGAAACAAAACACTTACCGGGAAGTTATATGCAGAGAGGCGGCGGCATTCTAAATATTCCTCTTGCTTTTCCGGGTTTTGCTGATTCTGAGACGGAGAGGAGTGAGGGGCGTCTTGCGATAAAACGACCTCATTAATGGGTTCCGTTGGACCGTCCGCCTCGATGGCCTCCCCCAAGTTCCGGCCGAGGATGCACAGTCGCCGGTACGTGGCCAAGAGCCAGCTACGCTGCTCCGGGTTGTAGTTTTCTGTGCAAAGTACCAGGTGCTTAGATACGCTGTGCTGAAAAACCGCGCTTTGTTTTCAACAATACGACATTCCCAATCAAACGCAGTGAGAGCAAAAGAGTTGGATTCCGCTATTCGGTACAGTACACCTTTCAGTGCATGTACCACGCGTCAGCGAGGGGTTAAAGTGCGGCGCCACCAACCTGAGTCTTAAAACATATCCTCCTTAAACAGTTGTTTCCAATGCAACAGATAACAACACTGGGGACTGAACCGAGACCAGCTGCCGTGTATGAAGTTTTTCTATAATAAATTGTTTTAAGCAAGAATCCTAAACTTGTGGCAATCGTCAAGAGAAATTTTTCAAGTCCCGGGCCAACTTTGCAGGACAACTGAATCGGAGTAACAATCAAACTAGCAATTTACTGTAAGCTGAACGGCCAGTCAATTGTTCGTCACATTCATCGTCCGCTTTATCCAATTGATCGATTTTCAGAATCGACCACTGTTGCGCCTTCAACAAGCTGACTACTCTTTTGTTAATAGTGGTTCACGCTCAATTTCGCATCTGTTATGATTTTAATGTTTTCATTACTACTGTAACTGTCAATGGCAGGACTCCTACAGGTCTTCGTCAAAAGTTCATTTATGTCCATGTACATGCACTGGCTATACAGAATACACGAAACAGAAATTGCCATGCTGGCACGTATACCAGATGTTTCACACGCAAAGTGCGTATTAAGCTAACGTTGATGCTGACATTTCCAACATTATGACGTTCACACCGCGTTTTTAGTTCAAAGTTTTTTTATGTCACGCATTCCTAGTTCTATTGTTTCGAACATAACGATGGGTCTCTGTGAAAGAACGACCTTTACGCATTTCATGTTTAGTATTTGGTAAGCAGAATTAGCTGGACAACAGTTTTGCACTGTTTGCTTACAAGTGCAGTTGAGTGCCTACATTCGTTTTTGGTTGCGCTTATAGGTGAAAACCGTGCGCTGCACAAGCAAGATTTCTAAGTGCATGTTGAGCTGAGGACTTCCAGGTATCCGTTGTCAACTGTTTGTTTAGGCCATGAGGCGCCATTGTTCCAATTTTCGAGCATGCTGTTCGGAGCTACCCGCAGCTTTCTTAGAAAGATGTCAGCGTTTGTTTACTTATAATAGGTTGTGTCGCGACATAGTTTACTTTACAAAACAGTCGTTATAAATTTCCAGTGACGTAAGTATTTTGAGTATGATGTCACTGTGTCACGGGCTTTCTTGTGTTTTTTTTGTCCTGACTTTTACAGAGCACCAAAACTACAGCATGAAACTCACAACAACAAAACTATTGAAGTTCTTTTGTTGAAGGCTGCCCCGAAAGTACTGGCCAAACTTCTTACGTGTTCATCAGCCCACGATGCCACCATAGGGTTTTCCTTTTGCGTGTTCCATTTTTGGAACAATGTCGGGAAGTAGGGTAAATCTTCAGCTGGGAATTGTGTTCATGAGAAGATTAGAACAATTCAGTTGCGGAATGATACAGATTAACTGTGCCAATTAGTCAGCATTAGCTCATAAATTTTTTAGAACCAAATGTCATAATCTACTGTGATGCCATGCACGTGGAATGTATAAAGCAGTTTTTCTTATAGATTACTATCTGTGTAGCATAAGCAGGCAAATGTGCCCAGTACACCACTACGCTATAAGTGCAACGACTTCATGGCTTTTCCTAGGATTGTCGTAAAAGTTTAGCGTCGTAATCTACAAAAGCTCAGAGCATGTATATGTATGAACTTATTGGAAGGGCAGATTTGCATTTAATTTAGATAAGCATAAGTGGTATTACCATTTGTACTATCAGGTGTAAAAGGTAGAAGATGGTAGTTTGTCATATGCAGCTATGGCAGCAGGTAAATACTTAATGCTGCAGCCTGCAGCACGCTGTTGCACAAATATTAGAGGAAGATATGGAAGAAGACGATGTAATTGCTTTTATTCGTCATCCAAAAAATGAATTTTTAGACGCTAACAAGCTAGTATTTGACAATAACAAGCTAGTTCCTGTTACAGACGTACAGAAGTCGCAGAGCAAATAAAATACAGAGATTCTGGAAGATGAGATAGGAAATTCACCCCCTGACCAGTGAGGAGAAACAGTTTAACATATGATGTTTCGCTGTCGACCACAGGCTGGAGGATATGAAGCGTTCCATTTTTGTAACAATGCCGGGAAGTGGGGTATTCTTATGAAACCTGCGTGGGCACGTGCAGTCAAGGCCTCCGAGAGAAATTTTACCAACAATGGCGGAAAGTGAGGAGATTCCAGAAGATGAGGTAGGAAATCCATCCCCTTACCAGTGAGGAGAAACAGGTTAACATATGTCGATTCATTGCCGACCACAGAACTGGAGGATTTGAAGGAAAAAATTGCTGATCTTGGTTCTAAATCACTATACGAACTCCTTACCAGGTGCATAACGAGGGGGACTGAGGACGCGCAGTGCCGAATCACAGGAGGCGCCCTAAAAGTACCAACAATTTCGCAAGTACTTTCGTCACTACAGCACATATACTCCCAAAAGACCTTATGCTCGAACCTGGGGGCGCCAAAACTTGTTTCTAGCCCCGGGCGCCCTGTGCACTCGTTACGCCCCTGCTCCTTACCATTTGTTTTGACAAAGATATGATTAATTCAATTTATGAAAAAAGTGAATGTACTCCAGGAAAAGAATTGCCCAAGTTTCTATTTGGATCCTACATCTTTAAACAGTCTTTTTTGGTCACTTCTCTTAGGATTCCACTCACTTCCAGAGGAAGACCTCCACTGGTCAACCTCTGCTGAGTGCTGATGCTCAAGTACTAGCTGTAGCTTTGAGCATGTTACGGCCAAGGTTTCGAGGTAATAAAAGGTATCTGCATCTTGTTGGCAACACAGCTTTGGGGTGATAAATGGCGGAGCTAAAACCTTTTTCCAATCTTACATTAGCGAGGTATCAGCAGTTTGGTGTATTTTCAAAGTTTCTCAGTGTTGTTGAGTAAATGGTTCCATATTTCGGTCATCACAGTCAAGATGTTCACACAAAAAAAAATCCGCTTTGGTTGCAAGCTCTGGGTTCGGTTTCCAACCAAGGTTACCGTTTAACTTTGAAGCTTATGAAGGGAAATCCAAAACAATTCAAAAAAAACGAAAAAAACTTTTGGCACGCGACTTGAAACCCACTTGAAAACCAAGTGATTGAAAATCAAGAAAAACCACTTGGCGCGCGAGGGCTTATGGTTTGAGGAAGTGATCTATGATAAATGTCAGCAACTGGTAAAAATACATCATTGTGCATACGAAGCTCAATACAGTGAATTTGATTTATGTTGCGTTGTTCAGTTGCAGGCTACCAGCAGGTCTTGCTCAAACATCTTGCTTGTTGGAAATTTCCATACAATAAAAATGACGTCATAAAGTGTGTGACGTCATAACGAAAGTTTGTTGTGTGTAAGTTGTGGTGGCAAATCAAGTATAGTATCCACATGTCAATGCAATGGAAAGAGACGTAAATATGTAACAAGGTTCTGGTATAGCGAACAGCTCGCTAATACAGCAGCAGATGATAAGAGAATAAAAAAGTGCCCCGGTTCCTGCCATTGTTCTAATTTTGGAACATAAGATATATATACAAAGTTACTGAACCCATGCAATCAAACAAGGTTTTAGATTAGTCAGAATACATCAACTACCAAAATGTAAAACGATTTAGCCGATCTGACGGCCAGTAAATTTTTGGGGCCTGATGGGTTACACTGCACTACAAAAGCCATTCGCGTGTTGCCCTTTCATCAGCATTCGAGTTAAAACAGGTTATTACCTGTTTATAAGCGTCAATATTTCAGTTTAATAAACCAATGTTACAGGTTTAAGGATTTGTTTAAACTGTTTGGTCATGCCGAATTTACGACACGTTACAAAAAAAACTCGTCGTGGATTCCTACCTGAAAAGACTGTTCCGTCAGTCGGCTACTTCTAAAGAATCAGCCAGATGAAACCGAAAGTTGCAAATTAGCCACAATTTTGCCCAACGAAGATCACAAAATTTACGCACAGTTGCTTCACAACGGCACAGATGTTCGGAAAATTCATAACTCACTGGACATGTTACAGCAGTACTTTCCAAAATCTCGTGCAACGCTGGGCAACGTGTGGTCCTCGAGTTGAACTGCTTGCTCGCAGAACTTGCACACGAGAGGCACGACACTTTGAGAGAGACAATCTAACGAGAAAGAATAAACAAAATCAAACAATCGCGGTGCGATTGTCCGTTGTCCAAACCAGCGATTGTAACAAGGTAATGAGGCACAAACTTTCCGTGACAACAGCGCGCTTTTACAAACGCTCATGAATGCGATAAGCTGACGCATGAGCGCGGTGCCTGCAAATGACGATGCAACAGCAAAGCTGGGATGTATGGTTTTGGTAAAATGACAGTTACTGACACACATAAACGTTGCAACACAAATCAGAATTAATCGCAATAGAATATTTACCAAAGAAAAACTGCATTATTTGTATCTTCCTTACTTCCAACAAAACTGCATCATTTGCGATAAAATGTCAGCTTTTGCATTCAAACAGTTATTGTCCGATATGTGAAAGTGAGAAATCCATCAGTTTTTCGCGCGGTAAAAACATTGGAGCTCGGTATGACACAAACCAAATAGGACAAGGCAACCTTCACTAAAACAAGATAATTGAACATTAAGGTAATCAACAGACATTCTCAATTACTAATATTTGAAAAGTACGGCCGACAAAGTATAAACAGAGCTGCACGAATACAATTAGAATGAATATTTTCCCATTGAAACGAAATATTCGGTTGTGACTTCAGAAACAATGAGCACATTGACTGTTCCTCTCGGTTATTCTAGTTCCTTGCACTGTTTCACCTACGTGTGACGCTTTTTTGGTCCGATGTCATCTGAAGAACCCAAACGGGGAACACTGACAGTCTATTCTGAAAGGCAGTCAACCTTTCAACACATGAAACATATTGCAAGTGGAAACGAACAGAGGCCACGGTTGGTTACCTGTCAACCCAATTCTGACCTTGTCAAGCGCTATATGGAGTAACTACTGGAAGCGTTATATATATGCGTTTTTAAACAAAGTTTCATAAACGATTTCACATCCAGACACTTATCTCGAGACACGGAACGTAAAGTAACGAATGTAAAGAAAGGAATACACGAGCGCGTGCTTTCCGTTATCTTGAAAGCGGGAAACCTAAGCGAAGCAAACAACATGCCGAGTGACGCTTACAGCGGTCGAACAAACGAAATGATGCTCTACTAAAGCAGAAAGCGGCCGTTGGCCGCGGTAAAATATTCAGTTGGTGGATCAAAGCTGTTTAAAAATACTCAATCCTTTGTAGTTTGTGGGTTTCGATCCCGGGGTTTACTAAACAGTCTAATCGGAAAACCAAATAAAAGCCAGCGCCGGGTGGTTTGAGGAGGACCATTCTGGAAGCAGCAACTGCGGGCAAAAGGGCATTTTTTACATTTGGATCATAACACACTTAAAGTCAGTCGATACACTAGCTCAAAAACAGTTGGTGGAAAGCGATGTGGTGACTCCACAACTGTTTTTTTTTCGGTCATTTTCCGGTCATACACCGCAATGTTTTTGAAATGACCGAAAAGAATAAGTCATTTCAGTCAGAATGTCTGAAAATACAGGCTAATGATCACTGTTAAGTTTTACTACAACTGCGAGACAAATGAGCGAAATGTTTCAGTGACCAATTTGTCTGTTCAACAAAAAATGACTGAAATGTCTCAGCGAAAAAAATCAGCTCCACAAACTCAGAAAAAGAAACAATATTTCATTCACTTTCACAGCCGCTTTTCCTCTTGAGAGGGTGCCGGTGACAGCAGCCCTAGGATTCGAAATACCGCACGGTTTTCAGCAACCTCTGACAGTTCTGCAGGCTCCACACCAAACCCAAAACGATGAAGAGCAATGATTGCAAGTTTTGCGCGTCAAGTATTAGAACTTTATTTATGATCCAGTCGGGGTTTTACGGAAACATACAAAATACGAAAGAGTTGGCCAAACACTTTGATATGGCGATGTACCAGGCACAAATAAAAAAAACAATATTACATAAAAAAGGCAAATAATTACAAAGTTTTTACGCGCATCCTAGCAGCAGTCTCACTATAAATTGCGTGACAATTAAGTAACATTTTTGTTGTGTTCTGCTGCGAGATTTTGCATACATGCAGTACGCCAGACTTCAAATTACTTTTCAAACGAGGAAATAAAAGCAATGTCTCTGCGTTTGCCAACTATTCTTGACATTCTTTTATCTGTAACGGAAACTGACTTAATGTCAATCAACTTGTGCAGCGTGCGTATTGGTCCCAGAACACGTTTACGCGCATTTAGAACAAGTTTGACAGAATTTGAAACGAGCAGCAACATGTTCGCACAGCGAGTAAATCTTTCCGCAGCATCACCACCACTTTGTAAAATGGACGATGCTCGAATAGACGAAGTATGGCTCGCGTGGATACCGCATACGCAAGAAGCTGCTGAAGTGTGCTACACACTCCCGCATTACCCAACCACATAAATGCAGCGCCTGCTTTCGCTCACCGTCGTCGAGCTGACTGGTCATGTTGAGCAGAGCTTCAAGCGCCGCTTCTCTCACTTGGCTCTCCTCATCGCCAGCAAGTTCTAGCACTTCGTCCAAAATCAAGCGACGCGTTTCGACCGCTCTGTGCATGAATCTCAAGACAGTTACTGTAGGCGCGCATTACGCACGGTAATGCGCGCGCATTACGCACGAAGCACAGCAAGATCGAAAATAGAAACCGCATTTCAAAGCCTGTGCGTGTATTTGAGCAGAACCTCAACTAACAACAGGAAACAATGAAGCAGGCAGACGTCTTCGTAACGTATTGCCTACTGCAGTGCAGAGAGATCCACAGAATTACGTTACCTCGCGTGAACAGTTCTGTTACAACCACACTTGATGATGAACGGAATTCGGCATTCAGCCGATAACAACACCTCGATGAGCGGTGAATTTCGCCAAGCTGGTGTTTGTAAGTTTTACAGAGTTATGTTTGAAAAGCGTTTTTAGAATTTCTATGCATTTTAGAATTTCTACCAGTTTTTATAACTTTAAGAACAGTTATTTTATATTTTTTGCGAGAGATTTACATGGCATGAAGTCGACCTGATTTCTTACGGTGAATTTGTCAACGGCAAAGGTCACTTAAGACCTCCACGCTGTCAAAAGTTCGTGCCTAATCATGATGCTGCTGAGCCAGTGTAGCGGTACATCACTAACTTAAGCTCGTTTCGATACAAGCCAGCCTGAAAGAACCATCGAATCTTTGCAGTCGAAGAAAGTCTAAGACGGCTGGTGCGGTAACATACAACTACAATATATCCACCGTTGCAATGCTACAGTTTTCACGCACGAGGCCTACAACCAATGTTCCCTCTAAGAAAATTTTACACTGAGCAAATGTTTGTTTTATTGCGCATTGAATTGCGCAACCATGTAGACACAAAAAGTGAAGCGCTTCAAACGTTACAAGGCTATGCATTATACATACGATATTAAATTTGGAACGTTACAAGCGCGCAATAATGAGATTTCACTGCGCAAATAGTCTGGTGGTACTGCGCATTTGCTCATCTTAAAGGGACCACTGCCTACAACTTCAAAGTCAATCGACGGGTTGATGTTTGCCACTTAATCCAAGGTTCGTAGCGCCGTTACCAAATCAACAAGAAAAACCGCAAAGGCAACATATTTGAAACTTGACAAACACGTAGAATTACCAACGAAGGTAAAGTTGACATAGGAATTGTAAATTATTGGAGTCAGTAGCACCACACATAAGGTGGACCTGCTTTATACATAACAACACCAATATGAGATTTTGAGCTTTTGCATTTCAAGAAGCAGCAGCCATTTCTAGTCTTATCAAAGGCATAAATAATAGTTTGAACCTGGTTTATTTTTCGATCATCGACCGAAATGTTTTTTAAATGACCGAAAAAAATTAAGTCAATTCGGTCAGAAATATATGCTAATGAATATTGTTACGCGGAGTTTTGATACAACTGTGAGACAAATGACCGAAATGACTCAGCGAAAAAAAAAACAGATTTGAACATTCATGTCGAACGCACATATAAGACAGAATGAGAAGTACCAACTTTCACCGCAGCGCTGCGCCCACGAGCAGCAACAGCTTTGCTGCCCAATTAATGTTTCCATGCATGCTAGACGACATGTTCAAGCGCGCGTTGACTCACCCAAGCGCCGAGGCAACGGAGTGCAAATGCTTGCACATGCATGCCCGCACGTTGTGTTCCACGTCTTGACACAACTGCTTCACAGTGTGCACGATGTCCTTTTTCACTCTGCGCACAAGTGAAGGCAAGCAAATGTTACTCGACGGAAAGATCGTGGAAGTGGCGATCGATCAAAAAGCGACAAATCGCGGCGGCGTATTCACGATACATCAATACAGCTGCTCATTCATCGAAGTTTTAAGACCTTTCAGTACACAACACCAGTTTATAAGGATTGAAAACACTACCAGTAAACCGAGAGTTTGTCAGAGAAAAGCTGCACTTTCTTAGGCAATTGTGCTTGCTTGAAAAGAAGGCTTTACAAGCTTTCGACACGCTTGCGTACTAATCAGAACACTTAGGGTAAGGCCGACGTTGCATCAAACGCAACACTGGGACAACAAACCAATATTATGAGCCCTGGGCCACATCAAAATTAATACTTTCGACGGACAAATGACGCCTTACGAAATCAACTGAATGAAATTAAGTCTATATTTTCGAAAAAAAATGAGAACAAGTTAAGCAAACCTATCCGGTTAAAACAAATTACTCTTGATTGATCAAGAAGAGCTAGCTGAATCGTAAAACTCACTCAGTTATTTGCAGTTGTGGGTGGCTGTTTCATCGATTGGGTTAGTGGCGCAGAGTTTCATTTTAGCTGGGTTTGCACTTTATCTGTCATGGTCAGCTCCTTACGAACTGGGCAAAACCGCGTTAGATAACGGTTGCGACCCAACTACTATGTTGATCATCCAGCAGAGTGCTACACCACTTAAAAAATGTAACCCTATCACGACTCTACATTCTCCAATAATGTGGCCATCAACTCTAAATCATGATAGAAAATTATGAAACTGCTGAGGGGTGCTAGACGAGACAACCTGGTTAATTGGCTTTTTTCGGTGCCCAGTGCTTTAACCTTAATTTGCACGAAACTGTGTACTATTTGCGCCAATACAATCAACCCAACTTTTCAGTAAAGGCAAGCCTTACGCAACGTCACGTATACGTTACTCCGTCAAAACAATTGACAATTCCATTTAATTAGAGTTGCGCAGGCGTTATCAAACATGCTCAACGTACTTTAGCATATATTACCAGTCATTTACATGCATATTGTATCAATAGTAATAAAAAAATTAAAAAATACAACTACAATAAACCCTTGCGTGAAGTGTTTTTAAATCAATGGATATGCGCACCACATTCAGTGACACGCCCCCTGCCATGCAAGAAGTCAATTTCATGCACCCCTGAACACTTAATGCTTACACCTCAAGCGCTGTGAGCCAAATGCTTTATGGAATCACCATACTTGATGAACCCTAGATTTCAGCTGGGCATATTTTTCACCATACGACATGCGGTAGAAGATGATTGGTGTATCTGTAGCAACAAAAACACGCCCCTCGAGCAAAAAGGCCTGACCTTGAAATAACCTGTCCTACGTCACGGCAAAGCATAATACCGATTTGTCTGTCAAAGTGGTTCGGGAAAGCAGACAGGAAAAGCATTTTCGCCCCAACGAATACATAGAAGTCGCACGCACGCGTCGCTAGTGTACAATGGAGGTTTAGAAGAGCTCGTTCCACATAAGATGGTATGTTGACTTACGAAGAAATCGCAGTCAAGTGAGGGATCGGCACTTTGAAAACTCACGTGGAATTTATGCAGAAAAAATGAACTGGAAACATGCACATTCTCGAATAAAATCAAGTACGTTCAGTGAAGCATGTTCTTGGTATTTATTAATTACACAAGCCTACTTTTGTCGGCGTCACGCTGAGCACTTACACGGAGGCATCAAATTTTGTACATACAGCTCCAAGAATAGAACAAGACGATAGCCTGGAGCTCGTGGGTTGCGACAGTTGTCCTTTGGCAATCGCAAGCCCCAGTACTTCTCTGCGAACCGTTTCTCGCGGCATGTACGCTATTACTGTGATCAAAGTGCCCAGCCACGCGTTTGAGACAACTGCACAAAAATCAAATAAGACAAGATATGTGTAACTAATTTTACAAAAACAAGCTAGAAAAAAATCTCAAAGTTAAATCAAACTTCAAAGTTACAACCATCAGTACAAGCATACGAGTAGTGGGAGCAGAACTGTGGCGGGTAGTTAAAGAGCAGTGATAGATTACTTGCTGGACTTTTTGTTTGTGATTTACTAATAAAAAAATTAAAAACGTACAACGCTTGTACTACAAAATGCTTGCACTCAAGTAAGATAAATGTCAAGATGTCGAAAAAATTGTGTTACAGTTACACGCATTTTGTCAGAAGTTATGTTTGTTATGGTTAAATTTATTTTTCCTTGTGCCTTACCCAAAACGCAGGCCATAGTAAATTGATTTTGCAATCAATGGCTAGCCAAAAACTCAATATGCAATCACAAAATAGTAAGAATAAATTATTTCTCATGCACACGCGTCATGTTTTATCTGTGACAACTGCACATTGTACAAGCATTGCTTTGTAAAGCCCATTCCAGAATACATCGTAAGCGCATTTAACAGTGACTGATGGTAGAACTGAACAACGCAGAAGCCATTATGAATCAAAAATTAAGCAGTGATACCCGTAGCAATAGTACGCTGCATACACACGCCTACACTCATTTCACGCTATTGCGGTGGTCGGAAAGCGTGTCAGAAAAAAACAAAATAAAAAACAGACAGAGAAAGACATCGCGAACAACTCGTGTTTTTATTGCAAATTCAAAATCTTTGCCTTGTGACTCAGTGGTACTTGGGGGCTACGTGGGCGTTGGGCCATTGGCTGAGCTTAAGTGGTGGTGTGGATCTGCGTACGTTTGATTTGAATATTTTTTAATAAATGTACAGCTGCATCTCAATGACGGTCAGGACTAGTTTGAAATTGTAACACAAAAACACTCTGCAAAAAAACATGTCTCTAGATCAAGCTATGACCACCATTAGTTTTGCTAGCGTGTGCGTCACTATCGATTACTTGAACATCTTCTCTACTAGTTTACCGTAACGTTACTTAAAAAAACGAAGAAATAGATTTCCTTAAAGAATTAATCGTTCATAAACTTCACTACAAAAAAACTATGCCCACAATACTATTCACTGTTGACTTCACAAATACTTACAAGAGTAACTACAAAGGCTTGCTGACCCAGCATTTCTATTAATAAATTCATTTCTATTCCAATTTGCGCGTATGTTGTATCACAAACACCTGACCAGGGTTTACTCAGCGCGTCCTAGTGTAAATAGTTGTATAAAATAATGATTATATAGCTTATACCACTACAGCCCTAGAAAAATATCAGCCCGGGTTTACAACTAGAATCTAAATTTCAGGTACGAAGTTCACCTGGACTGTATTTTCCACAAAAACAAAACAGATTTTAAAGCTATCCTGAGTAAGATTTGCTTCCTTGAAAAGATCACAGAACAGCGGCTAAAGTAAAGGTAGCAAGAAAACCGCGCTATGATGGCCTGAAGAAGTACTAAACAAAAGCAATACTTTGCTAAGGTAATTTCAACAACATGTGGCAAAGCTTCATGAAGACGGTAGTCACCATTTTGAAGAAACAGCCAAAAAAAAGAAAGGCAGTAAGTATTATCGCAATGTCTAAGGGAAAACGTTATTATGCCGTAAATCATCAACTAAAACATCCAGATGCAGCCAGCATTCACTATAATTTTTCTCCCTCGCAGCAAACGCCACTGAAAAATTGATGATAATGCTGAAAGTAAAACCATGAGGTATTTCTAAAAACGCTTCCATGTTGCTTCCAGTCATTATTATCAAGCAAAATTTTCAACTATGAAGCTGGCATGCGTGTGCAAGAATATTTTGAAAAAAATTATTCCTTACTTGGATCTTTGTTGTTGATATTGGTGATAATGGTCCTGAGGAAATGCTGGTTGTAAACCTGAGGTGGAAGCAATTCCTCTTTCGCGATCGTTGTGAAAACTTGAGTTGCAGCATTTTGCGTTTCAACGCCTGAAAAGCAAGTCAAACGAAAATTGCAGCAAGGTTTTTAACACATCAGTTCGGTTGCGATTGAAGTCAAAACAACAGCGATTATAAGGAAGCCAAGACCATCTGCACGCAGCGCTGAATGTGACACACTAACATTATTGCGTGTAAGCTAGACATGTGCTGTTGCATGGCGCCTCAAATCGAGACACCCATTTATACCCGCCGCACAGCAACTCATCAGCTTCTCTGACAACAACAACATACGTGCGGCGCAGTGGGCGGATCATCAATGGAACGCGGAGTGGGCGGACAACCCCACAAGACTCCGCACTTCAATTCCAGACAC
>JGI24021J15306_10000820_pt1 | contig 27116 bp, 15 predicted proteins | sample Ectturendosymbi1_FD_15306 | JGI IMG/M metagenome (IMG submission 15306) | reverse complement strand
ATTTGCAGTATTTTTATTGTAAGTATTTCCAAGTTTTGCCAGCCTATTAACCATCTGAGCTTACTTTATTTTGCAAATGTAGTCTGCACCTCTAATTTAAACAAAGTAACTCTACTTTTTGCAGTATGGCATCACGCTCTAACAGGGCGCCCGGTTCATACCTGACACAGTTACCCACAAACGTTTTCGAAAAATTATGGCAATGATTCTGTATCAGTTGGATTCAATGAACTACTTGCACTTTGTTCTGTCCTCTAAGTGATAACAGCACAGTTATTTTCTGCAACATGCTTTGCAGCCATTTATTTGGAAAGATCAGCGAAGAGTAAAATGTGCACCTGTGTGTGAAAGGCAGGGTTTTTTAAGGAAAATGTTAGAAACCCGGTATGGATCTGTAGGGACCCGATTTCTCTGATTCTAGGGACTCGATTTTCTCTGATTTTAGGGACCCGATGATAATTTTCTCTGATTCTAGGGACCCGATTTGAAATTCTAGGGACCCGAAACGGGTCCCTAAAACGCCTCAAATAAACCCTGGTGTATCTAGCATTTTATGAAAATATTTGTATGTCTAGCACTTTATGAAAAGATTTGTCTGTTAGCTGTAGTTCCTATCTTCTCTATACCTTCCATTTATTATATTCACTTGGACTTGGTCTTAACAAAGAAGCAAGTCTGTGCGATAAAGTCTTTTCGTCCTGCGTAAAGAGGAACAAACACGCTTGGAGATGGTGGATTGCATGGATATTTGCAAGAAGGGGCTGTTAGGAAAACACTACGTTTAGGTCTGAAGAGCACAATTGGATTTGATTTTTTTATGGATCATAACACTTTACCTCATTGTTTGGGATTGTTACACATAGTATTTTTTAATGCTTATCTTGCGCCATCAGTAATTAAGTTTGATTTCGGACAAACATAAGCAAAGTGCATATTAACATGTAGGCCTTGCGACGTACTAAAAAGTGCATTAAGGTTTCATCCAAGTTTTACTTGTGCTACCTGAGTACAATAGATAAAACTTAATGTGACTAAGGGCATTGTAAATGCACTACAGGAAATACAAGTAGGCAAAAATGGATATCGTTTTAGGTAGAATATTAATAAACATGGAGCCATAGCAAGATGCTTTAAAAACATTGAAAGCATTAAGCAGCCCATGTAGGAGTAATCTGATACATGTGACAATGTAAGTGCATAAGTAATGACAATCATTGGTGTGTTGTAGATACGTAGAAATGACGTTGCACGAATAAAACGATGAGCGTATCTTTGCAATAAACGACGGTAAAATCCCCCTTTTTATGATGGGGGGTATTTGAAGGGGGTTTACAGGCTCTGTTAAAGCTTCAACTTACTACAGTAAAAAGCCAAAAGTTTTGAAATTTTTGTTGCCATATGCAGCAAACGCAGTGATTCAAGTCACTTTTATTACTTCCTGTATCCACGTATGAGGGCAAGTGAAGCTCATGCAGCGCGTTTTCACTTTGGAATAAATCTTATCTAGCAACGAACAGCCATGAATTGTGTGAAGTTTATGGCTGCTACTCATTCAAACATCTTGAAAAATTGTACACTTTTGATTATGTTTGTTTACTGCTTTGTTTGAGGATTGATTTAACTGGAATTGTATATAAGTTGATTGTGTCGGAGCATAACTGCTTTAGTTTCATGTAAGTAAAAACGATCGCATTAGCTTTATGTAACCAAAATGTGTTTATTCTTTGTAAATAAAGTAGCCATTCACATTAATTCTTCATGATAAAACAGGAAAGACTCGGTAGGTGCTTTAACACTGTCTGTGGAACGGAATCCTTTCCCCAACAAGAATCAGACACTAAGATCAGTGTTACCTCTAATGTGACCAACTGCGCAATTGCGTAGCACCACCAGNCAATTTGCGCAGTGCTATCTCATTCTCGCGTACTTCTAACATTCTAAATTTAATACGGCATGTATATATATCTCATAACCCTTTCAACGTTNGGAAATCTTCACTGTTCGTGTGTCTGAATGGTTGCACAGTTGCATGCGCTTCGTGCGCAACAAAACAAACATTTGCTCAATGTTAAATTTTCTTAGAGGGAACACTGACTAACATCTTACAGAGTATGTATTTGCCTACTAGGCAGGCATCAGCAGCTCTTATGCTTTAATGCGCTTTCAACCCTGCTCAGGCAACCTCTGCCCGATTTGGGCAAACGGTTCTCCTGCTTAAATTAAAGATTAGTTAACGTTCATGTTGAAAGCTGGTTCTTTCAGTAGCTGCATTTGTTTAGACCAGCTATGTCCAACCGGCGGGCCGCATGCGGCCCAGTCTAAGGTTTTGTGCGGCCCAGTTTAGGTTTTCGCTGTAGTGAAAGTATCACATATGCTGACAACCTGTCTTTATTTCGACAATTTAAAATTTGACATTTTAATGCAGGTGGTCCTCAGTGCCGCTTTATCACGTCTGTTACCATTGCAGTTAGGATCCAAGTGCTTTCAGTACATTAGCTTAAGCTAAATTTAGTTTGCTAAGATCAAAGTAAGCCATTCAATGTGCGGCCCTCAATAGTATATTATTCAATCTGCGGCCCTGGCCAAGACAGTGACATAATGTTTGGCTCAATAAGACATTTGGGTTGGACATAGCTGGTTTAGACGCTCTTTCGGGCAGTCCTATCGAAATCTGCACAAGTTTTGTATTTTTTGATGGGGAACAAAATTTACCCAAATAGACCCATGGTTACCTGCGGTATAACAAAATTTCTGCACTAAGATCCCTCCTAAGGNAACCTTGACCAATTTGGGCAAAAGGAGTTGGTGTATGCAGGTTCACTAATAAGCCACACCAGCAACCTTTGACCGAAGCCAGCNCGGAAGTAGATCACACGAGTGCAAGCCCTGGCGACGCAAATCAATTTGGCGCGAATGACTCCTGCTCAGCTTGTTTTCATTGAGAAAGAAGCAGAAGAATGTATGATGCCTTCTCCTTCAGAGGAAAGAAATTGGAGCCAGAAAGGGCCTGCACCGTGTGGACTTGAGCTGAAAGGTCAAAGCATTATATTGAGGACACGATGAACCTTGTGCTTCTCTTTTCCTAATTAAGGTTCTAGAACTTTGGCTTAGGCAAAAAACGCTTGCTGCTTGTGCGTGCACATGTGGTAGAAGGTCAAAGCATTTTATTGAGGACATGAACTTTGAGACCAGACGACGCTGTAGAACCTGTCCACCACCAAAACAGAACAAAACGAGGTTCACGTGCCAACAGCCAACGATAGGGAGCACTTGTCTGCATTGATCACTTTCAAGTTTTCTGCAAAGACTACTCACACCACTGGAATACTAACCCCGGGTGATTTCTACCCAGACAGAATTGGTGGCCACGTAGTCCCTAGGTGAAAATCGCCCGACGTTATGGTTAGTGTGAGTTCGGGTGAAAATCACCCCACGTTATGGTTAGTGTGAGTTCGGGTGAAAATCATCCCACGTTATGGTTAATGTGAGTTCGGGTGAAAATCACCCCACGTTATGGTTAGTGTGAGTTTCGAGTGAAAAGAATCCGACGTTATGGTTAGAGTGAGCTTTTTGTTTCCCTGTTGTTGCCTTGACATTGTAAAAATTGACAAAACTCCACTAATTTATAGTTTTCATATTTCAATTTGGGGGGCTTAGTGCATTGTTTGGGGGTCTTAGCCCACCAAATCCCCTCTGTGGCGACGGGACTGGCCGTATGTGAGACATGAAAGTCAATAGCAGTGCCGCGATCAATCTGATTGCCCAACAATTGTGGTAAAGCATTTGCCCATTTTGGGCAAGTTTACCTTATGTGCCTGATTTTCGAAAAAAATTGCCCATTTTGGGCAAGGTTAATTAATGTGGCTAAAAATTGCAATGAAAATAGAAAAATTTCATGTCTCAACCTAACCTAATTTACTTTTATTGCAGATAGAACCACAAGCTTGAAAAGAGGTTCTAGGTAAACCTCAAACCGACCACCAGTGATGTCTTCTGGCGGGATTTTTGGATTTTTCTTTACTTTCTCGTTCATTTGTTAAGAGCACTTCCCACATTTTTGTTTGGAAAATTGCTTTTGTTCTTCATCATATAAAAAAATTTCCAAAATCAACACATTGTTTTTTTCTGATCCGATGACCTTGAGAAGACTTACAAAGTTGTACAAAAACCCGCACTCGCGTCCAAACCTGTCAGTTAGTCCTGTATAAGCGAATAAACAAATTCTGCCTATTTTGGGCAAGAACAACAATGGTGTTTGTGTTTAGAGGTTACCTGAGCAGGGTTAAGAACCTCAGTGTGCTCACATAGGTTCTACTTTTCGGTTTTATTATAGGCTGGTCCGTAGCCAGATTTGAAAATTAGGGGTGGGAGGAATCAGAAGACTTTTTGAGAGCAGAACGTTTTTCACTGGAAGCGAATTTCCAACATTCACTGCCAGGGCCGCAATCAGCTGATGTTTTCGGGCGGGGGCAAATTATTGCAACCTGTTGTTGTACTATTTTCGTAGGGGTTCAAATGTGTTTTTGAAAATTTAAAGGGGGCAATTGTTCCGTTGCCCATCCCCTGGTTGCGGGCCTGTTCAATGCTTTTATATGTCCAGCCAACGTTTTCTATACAGCGGAAGAAATCTCTGCCTCTCATGCTAGGTGCGTAGCAACCATACCTTGGCCGAACGCGACTGAACGGTTGATATTCACAATGTAATCAAGATGCTGCTGTCATGAGACCAAGAGTCTTGCGGTACAGGGTGAAGAGACTAACAAGAGGGGTGTAGAATTCTACGACGAAATAATGAGCTCGTGGTGCACATTTGTCATTTGAAATATCCAAAAAAATTTTGTGGAGCGCACAAACATCGGGGGCAATGCCCTGGCCCTATGGTTGCGGGCCTGATTGTCGGCCGTAACAATACATTTTCAATGATTCATTATCTTACCAATGATAATAATTAACAGAATAGCGAGGTATTCGATGACTTCAATATATAGCCTACATTCATACTCATACATCCATCGCTAAACATTTAAATCTTAAAATTTCCCCGAATGCTGAAATGATAAACCGGTCTGGGGAAAAAATCTAGAAAAATAAAACACCGTGCTGGTGAAGAAAATTGGGTTGATTTAACTTTGATGGGATAAGTTTGTATTATCAGCAGTTGATGTAGGAGTATGATGGTTGTTGTTTACATTGCAATGTTTCTTGGGTTTGTGTAGACCTTAGATCATTTTTAGAACTGTGAAGGTTTTTCTCATCAGATTGATAAGAACCTACAACAATAAAAGGTCAAATATCCGAGGAAAATTAAGCAGAATTGATCTTTCAAAAACTGAACGCTTTTACAATTGAAAGAAAGCTGGGTGGGAACAAAGTCGGGCGAAAGTCATGAATCTGGAAATCTAAGAGTACGAATGACCACACCCCGAGTCTAAGTCGAGTCCGAGTCATTTGTAATCAGCTCCAAGTCAAATCGATTCGAATCATTGGCGATATGTGGATTAGTCCGAGTCGAGTCACGAACTGCTGTTGAATCATGATGAGCGTTTCAATTTTAAGCAAGACTTCTCGAGTGACATTTGGAGCAGGGTGGAATAATGAAGATCTTTAGGGTGAAAACATGAGAGAATTGTCGCCGTTTGTGAAGAAAAATTCACCAAAAAGCTGCATTTTTCTATAAACATTTGGGATAAATTTTGTGCAAACTAAAATGAAGAGCAGATCATGACTAAATGAGTCATGTCGAGTCATTTCAATACTGACTTGAGTCGTGCCACTTCGAAAAAGTGTCTCAAGATGAGTCGAGTCGTTCACTTACAATAATAACTTGAGTTATTTCGTTTTCTACAAAACACTTCGCTATACTCATTACATTTCAGGATAGCACAATTAATTTAACCTTTTTTGATATTGGCAGTAAGGCAATTGTTCCAAGTCAAGATTTTCGCTGACTAACAGAGCAGTAAGAAGGAGTTTATGGAAGTGGTGAATAAAAGCCTATTTTCCGATCACTGTCCATGGTTGTTATGTGAAGGTAATTGAAATGACTCCTTAAAACTTAAAAATCGGTGAAATGTTTCTGTCCTGAAGAGGGTTGTAATAATTGGGAAAATAGAAGTTAATGTGGCGTCAGATACTCATGTAGATTAACAAACACATCCTACGAAATGTTTTTGGATTGGGAGACTTGTCCAGCAGAGTCCAAAATTTGGAATGATTCTGTACTATTTCTTATATATTAAAGTATTCACGTATTTGAATCGCAAAGACAGAATTAAATACTGAGACAACATGTTTGGGCAAGTGGGCTCGGAAACAACTGAGACGTCATTCTTGCCAAGAACGTATCAGTTTGCAAGTAATTTATTTTCTTAGATACGCCACGCTGACTTTAAAGCTAATCAAAATCAAAGTGTTCTAACGCATGAATAATTATACTTTGGAAATTTTTGCAATTTTTTGCCGCAAATTGTGGCAGAAACGTTTTTGAAAGCCTTTTTATCACACTTTGTTCGAATCTTATTGAGGTGGCATGTATTACTAGTTAAACATAAGCTCATCAAAAGGTTTACTTGTTTGAAAAATTCAGAAAATTTCGCATGAGCGCAAACGCAGTTGTGTTAAAAATCAAGCGACTACCATTGTGCTACCACTTCAGAGCAATTTGGGGAAGAGAGGGGTGCGACTGACACTTGCCGACTTCTGCCTTGCTGAAAACTTGAGACTTTCCACCATGGACCGACCATATCTGAGCATCCGAACCACTTGCAGTGAAAAACTGTCAAACAAGAGCTCGTGTGTTGAGTGAAAGAGGCAATTTCTACAAACGAAAAACAAATGATGCGCACGATTGCAAATAAAAGCAGCAAAAATATCCTTACGACTGCAATCGACAATTGTTTACACATAAAAAACACTATCCACAGAATAGCTATAATGCTGCCTAGAGCAGGGTTTCTCAAATTATGGGTCGTGAAATTTAATTTTTGGGCCGCGGAACAAATTGGCTTGACAAATCAGATATTAAAGTTGTTTAAAACTTCACAAGATAATTAAAAGCAGGGCTGCAGTGAATTTATTTCTATTGCATTTTTAGGGGCAATACCGTGCTTCACACTGTCAATTAATTATTTGAGATGTCTGCCTGAGGGGTCAAATGATCATAATGAACCAAGTACAAGTTATGCCGTGTTACGTCGTGATTGTTTTAACGTACTGACCTTATTGCGTTCATGCCGACATAAACGCATACTTGTGTTTAGAACTCTAGGCCTAGACTAGGGACAATAGGCCAACTGCTTTGAGAGCACCCCGAATAGCGTCAGAATGAAGTTAAAAGCTTCATACACCGTTTCACGAGTATTTAAGACTTTGATTTTCAGAAGTATGTAAGACTGACAGCTGTGCTAGATCAATCCTGAAAGTGCGTCTGGGAGTGCGAACTCCTTTTGACGTATTCAAACTCAAAAGTACCTAAGTAGGCGAACTGTGTGAGCCAGACTGCATTTCAGCCGGAAAATTAGTTTTGCCGAGTAAAAGAAGCGTAGGAAAAACATGCTTTACAATCAGCCGTTTACTTATATTTGTCTCAGACAATAATCTGTATGATTTTTCATTCAGAAGTTCTGATTGCAGATGCTCAGGAAAATAAGGAACCGATTGAGAGAGCTGTAGCACTTGATATCACTCTCGTATTCTAGGCATTGTAGGCATACTTCTGTATATTTTACACTTTCGTCTGTTATGTAATAAATGAAAAACTTTAAACTTGCTGAAGTCAAGCAATTTTTTTCTGCAACTTCGGTAGTGTCACTGTTCACGACCTTGTTTAAAACAAAAACGGAAGAAGTAAAGAAATTCCTCCAGCTTTTTTCTGTAGAAAATACAGCTGCGACCAATCAACCATTTGGTGGTTTTGGAATTTGCACTGAACGCTGCACCGTGTTCGTCGCTGCCTTCATTTTTTGACTCTGTAAGCATTACGTTTGTTCCGCTCATATAACGTGGCTGACACCAGCAACGTAGGAGCTGCTACCAATTACTAATGATTATCCTGAGATAAAAATGGTAGAATTTNTTGATGTGACTACTCTATTAATCACAGAATTTCTAGGCCGTGGCTCGTGCATGCAGCGGAGNTCGTGTTGCCCGTTGGCATACGGAAGNTTTTTTATTGCTACAGACGCTGCCAGTGGGGCTATGNGCCGCCATTTCGTAAAAAATCACATCGGACACATTTACCACAAAAAACTGCTAATCAAATTTATTTTGTTAAATCGAAACNGGTTTATTTAAACAGGAACAAATTTAGCTAAATCAGAACAAACAGATTTAGCTAAATTAGACAGATCTAGCTAAAACGGACAGATTTAGCTAAATTGGAACATATTGCAGCTTGATGACCGATTTTGCCTGATTTAGCTAATTCTGTTCCATTTAGCAGATCTTCTGCGATGTAGTTAAATCTGTCTGATTTAACTAAATATGTCAGAGTTAGCAGTTTTTTGTACGTCTTCTTCATCGTCAGAGCGAGTTCTTATCCACTGCTAGGTTGCACTAGATCTCGGGGCAAGCGTTGAGCAGCAATTCCATTTTCTCGCTTTCCAGAACCGTCAGACCATGTGTTCTATGAGGTGGTCGATGGATTAGACAGTGGAGGACAATGATCAATGGTTTGTTTTTCTGCACCACACTCACAAGCCGCAGAAAGGGCCATCAGTGGCGTACCTAGGATTTTCCGCGCCCGGCGACAAAGTCAGTTTGGGCGCCCCCACCCAGTCCGCTTGTGGCAACAAAGATGCCAAGAGTGAGTTGTGAGTAAAAGGACGTCGAAAATTGACTCCGACCCAGCATATAGTTGTTTCTATTGACCCGTCTCAAAAGATTCATATGACTGTGACGTCGCAGAATTGACGTCAAGACATTTGAATCTTGGAAATAATTAACTACCGTAGAGTTAAGAATCTAATCGTTTCACGTGAAGCTTTCCCCGCTTTGAAATTTCGTTCTCGATCGAATTTTCAAACTGCTGTATTGCGCCATTTCAAATTGCGTATTACATTCGAATTGTAACAACTTGTGAAATAAAATGAAAAAGCAAGGCAAAAATTTCCATGATCATCTGCAAAACTCTTCATGAATTTTAATAACAGAATTTAATGGGGACAAAAATCTTCTGATAACGCAGCATAAATTGGCCAGAGTTGCACCTTGATCTCTAAAGCACGGGTTTGTCAGAAGCTTTTGAAGGTCCCGAATGCAGCGTACCCGCTTGTCCTCTTCTCTCGTCATGCTTGGTCACAATCACCGCTGTTGCGAGTTGCAGGGTAGCTTGTTTTGAGTTTTAGAATGAGCTTTGAGTTTTAGAATCCCGGAGTTTTGAGGTTTAGAATGACATAAAGGGCTGACTGAGAGCACACGAATACATAAAAGATATGGGCGTCGGCAGAAACTTTTGCAGGGAAGGCAACATGGACATTTTTCTTATCCTTTTCAGGTTGCTGACGATGTAATGCAAACGGACGTTCACCAAACGCTTTACCCTTTCTACACCACAAGGAAAATGTCCCGTGTGACGGCAACAGTCACAGAAATTGCGCTTCATGGCGCAGCTATACTTTTCACTCATGCTTCTTTTCTCTCAGTATAAAACTGCGTGGCTTACCGCTGTCAGCTCGCACTATCTCGCTACATAACTTGTCAGGATGTCACACGCCGCAAAACGCCTACTTCCGTAACGTGAAGTGAACCTTTGAAGATTCTTTGCCAATGTTGTTGTTACGCAATAAAGAACAACAGTAGAACAGCCTGCTCCCAAGTTTCGCAACTCGCCTCTGCAGGCAAAGGATCGGGCACGAGTGAGCTGTAAACTCTTCACTACATGACATTAGAACAGTGGACCTGACTCTTGTGAGGTGTGAGTGTCATGCTGGCAAATAAACTGTCATTGCAAGAATTAAATCATTAAACTGCTGACTTCAGGTTTCCTAGAAATTTTTGGCTCTTGGAACCAATTTCCAAGGGAACATGCCCGTTTCCCCCCCGATTTTGCGGACGCTCATGATAAAAGTTAAGGATAAACTGAAGAATGCATATGAAAAACTGAAGGCAAAAGATTTGTACAAAATTTCCAGACAAATATAAAATCCTAAAACATTTCTTTGGATATAATACCCTGGACAGTTCACATAAAAATACTGCGATGAAATGCTTTTCTTGCAATTATCCCATTTCAGAGCAACGTTTTTGTCTTTGCTGCTGCAAATTTGTCGATTATTTCGTCAAAAAACTGAGATAATTCGAATATGTCACGTGTATTAACCTAGGAAATATCTAAGGCCGCTGACGCTCCGTGAAAAGGTCTAGTTCATCAATTTTGTGACTTGAATTTCGACAATCATGTCCAAGCAGATGATCAGTTTAAAAGTCAACTTTAATATAAAACACATGTAGAAGTAACTGAAAAGCTCACAATTATAACTTTTGTAATATACTCAACGCTGTTGCACAGTTTCAGTTAAATATCCCACAAATAAAAATCATCATACTAACTTTGAGAACCAAATCAAAATCCATTTCAACATGAAGTTTGTCAAAACATCAAAACTCTAAGCATTTCCTAAACATCAGATCTGTTGTTGTAACAATAACATACTGTAAGTTTCATCGCTGCTCTGAAAGCATGCGCCGCAGTGTTGCCACTCTGTTGTTACGGAAAAGCACTAGATTTCATGATAAAAAACACAAGATTCACAAAAAAGCACTTGATTAAAAATACGTGACAAATTTTTCAGATTACAAGAAAATTGATGTTGTAAAACGACTAGAAAAATGCGTTTCAATACAATGAGTCAAACCACATGCGGGCGTTCATTGGTGGAGATAGAAGCTGAGCTTCGTAACTACGTTTCGTAGCTGTTCGCTTTGTGAACACTTGTGTGATCTTGATGAAATTTGGCAACTGGGTAGCAGCCACTGTCATTCGACATTTTGTAATTATTACGAAACATTGCGACCCAGGCCCACAACCAGGGGACGCAGGGGGGCGAACCCCCCTAGAAATTAATTGCCGCCCCTGGACAAATGTGCTGCGAATAGTTTGAAAATATTGGACATAGTTCAAAAAATTTGAGCCCCTCTCAGAAAACTCTTCGCCCCTCGTGGTGTCCCAAGCTGGTTACGGGCCTGTTACGACCTCAGTTTGGCGCCGCCAAAAATTTTGCGCCCGGGAACAGATGTCCCCAACTGCCTCCCCTTATTTACGCCACTGGAGCAATAACCCATTTGTGTAAGTAAAAGCGGAAACGAGTCTCGTAATGTTGTCCAACCACTCTGCATTCCATCGGTGATCCGCCCATCGTGCTGCACTTCTGTTGTTGTTTTCAGACAAATTAATAACTTGTTGTGTGCCGGGTACGAATGGGTATCTCGATCGGAGCCCATGCATTTACACCCAATGGACGGGTGAGAGCTGAGCGGAGGAGGTGTCCAGGCTCCATAGCACGGCATGCCAGAGACATTGTGGCTCCTTTGCGACGAAGCTCTACAGATTGTGGCCCCGCGATGATAGGAAGATTGTCCGCTGGTGTAGGATGCAGGGATCCAGTCACAATTCGCAAAACGTCGTTGATGACAGGGTCAGTGAGGCGAGTATGAGCACTGCGGCACCAGACAGAAAAGCAGTACTCTGCTGTTGAATGGACCAGGGCTAAGGTGGCTGTTCGCAGTGTTGTTGCCCAGCACCCCCAACCAGAGCCAGCAGGTCGCCTCATGGCATCAGCTTTTTGCAAAGAGTCTCGAGGTGCTGGCGAAATGTAAGCGTCCTGTCCAACATTACTCAGCGGTATCTGGGCTCGGAGCAAAAATGCAGGGTTTCGTCGTTGAAATTGACTTTCAGCTCACGTTTAGCTTCCTTGTTTTTGTTGAAATGGAATACTGCATATACTGTTTTTGTATTGCTGAGGGTTAACTTCCAGGTTGTGGTATTAACCCGTAGTCTCCGTTTTTTTGCTGAGCACTTCCTCCACTGCTTGCCGATCACTATCAACAGGCATGATTGCTATGTCGTCAGGGGATGCATACTTTCTGGAGGTGATTGACAAGTCTGAGGTGTAGGTGTCGAAACGAAGGGGTGCCAGAACGGATCCCTGCGGGAGACCATCCTTGAGGCGTCGTAACCTGTTACGTTTATTGTTACCGGTGGTAAGGGTGAAGCGTCGATTATCAACTATCTCCATGATTATGCGAACCATGTGCCTGTCATGTGGCAATCGCAGTAGCTTTCAAGATGAAAATCAAGGGTCACGTACTCAGAAAAGCAACAAACCATTAATGACGACGGACTGGTCAACGAAGGACCAGGAACGCGTATACATAAAAGTAAGCTGTCCCAGCATTTCAGGAAAGCTTTTGCGAAGCAACGCTCAGGCCTTCAGTGTTGTATTGCTGTTTTAGATTTTCAGCAAGGTGGAAGAAAGTAATACCATGAACTCTGAAACGAACTGAAATACACGGTTTTACATGTCATTTTGCTTCAAAAAAGTCATTATGCAAGAAAATCTTTTTCGACGTATGGTGTATTTAATTATTTTGACGCGGGAGTGAATTAAATTTCGTCTAAAAAAGTGAGAAACTGTTAAATATCCTGGCTCTGAGTAATTTGGTCAAACAAGTTGGATAATTATTTTTCTCATATCGTCAATTCAGTTGTTAGTTCACAATATGGACGACTTTATCCCTGGGTCGTTCATGCGCAAAAAGTGTTATTGGGGGCAGGTGTTCGCTTAGCAGGGTCGATGTTGTTTGCACCGCGGCTAACGAAAATGTGATAAAATCCGACGTAAAAACCAAACACATTGGGCTTCTGACCGACAAATTGCAACTTGGTGACTTCTAGAAAAACGCAAGATAGATTTGAATAAATGGGTATGTAATGTAAGTATTGTCAAACAAGAAGATTCACCGCTTTTGTCAATAAAATATTTTTGCTAATGAGCGTAATAAAAAACCGTTGAAATCTAATGTGAGGTTTCACAAGACACATAATATTCTAGGCAGTTTCTGCAGGGGTATGTAACGTTAATCATATCTTGTTTTAACGTGATTTGACCTATGTGGGATGATGTCATCCCAACCTGCTGGTGATTCAATCAAATTTGATTTATTGTCAATACGTTTTCTCTTTAAATTAGCAAAGTAAATAGTAAAACTTAATCTATCCAATCAAGCTCAAGTTTATAGCAATCACTAGAGTGACGCGTTTTTATGTTTCAACAATTGCAAATGTCGAATCGCTTTGCGGTTTCAGAAAATGCACTTTTTGCAGTTTGTGGTAGATGCATTTCTAAAAAATGTTAACTTGCCAGTTAGTTTCATTATTTACTCCTGTACGCAGAGTAAAAAAGGCAGTGGTGGCAGTGATCTATACGTTCACTTTGCTTCATCAATAAATCCAAGAATGTTGCCAGGATCTTTCAGCTGACATAAGACTCAAACTTATCTGTTCGATATTAAGAGACGAAACGAATCAGTGGCCGAGTTATTTGGCAGAACATAAGCACTCGTCGGGAAGTGACGTTTAAACACTTCCTGACCTAAGGGATAGAGTAGGTTAAGAATAATATTTATTCAATCCAAATGCTACGAATAAACGCCAGAGGTCTTCTTGCAACTTGAAGCCTTGCTAGCTTTAAACTGAAGATCAGTTTAGTTTCTCGGTATCAGTTGAGTTTTTTCGCAATTGTTTCAAGCAAAGCGGCATTTTTGCCAGAATATATTAGAAAGATATTCTTGTTTTTATTAGACTTGAAAAATCAAAGGCATTGGTCACACTCTGAACACAAATTTTCTACTTGTATGTGATAACCAAAACTATACCTTCTAGAGAAGTACGTCGTTTTGTATTGCTACTAGAGCAGTGGTTGAAAAGTTTGTTGAGACAGAATGATTTTCAAAAAACTGCACGAAGGCCCATCTACCAGGAAGGCTTGGTAATTTTACTCAGTTATTCAAATTGAAAAGCATGCAGTATTTTAGGCTCTAATCCTGGTATGCTGAGGTTTAGGTTCAGTCATGTTGATATTCTCAGAAACGTGGGTGTTACCACGCAGTTCAGCAGGAACTTTGCCACATTTTGAAAAAGCCAGGGGTGAAATGCCACAACCAGTTATTTCCACCATGCACTGATGATGAGCGATTTTCCGTGCTGCATTCTTCGAATTTCGCAAAAAGAAAATGTCTGAACATATGAAGATCGCGTTGTTGCTAGGTGTTTGCAAATGGCAGATCAAAACATTTACTGTAAAATTAAAAGCAAAGGAGTAAGAAGACCCTCTGACGTAAATTTTTACTGACCTTTCAAATATTTGACAGCTTTTAATTACTAGATTTGCTGAAATGTGAAAAACTAAACAGACGAATCATATTTTAAGCATATGCAACTAATAAAGACAAACACAAGGTGGGAAGTATAAGACAGTTGAGATTATCAACGGGTTGTACTGTATATATCAGTTGGTAACTGTAAACATTAGGTGCTTAACAACTGCAGAAAACGTTTACAACTTAAATGTTTCTTGTACTGAACTAATGCGAAATAAAAGAAAATAAACGTTGAAAGTTTAACTTGTTGTTGCAGCATTACAACAGAATCATTAGAAATGAACGTGTACACTTTGATAGTGCTTGGATTATTTTGCCAGCTGAGCAGTGGAAGAAAAAATATTGCAGAGGAGAAAACAGTTTTGTCTCATGTGGTGAGTTTGGAGATGCGGTACCGTGAATTTTTGACAAACGTTTTGCAATAAATCTCATTTGTCCAGTTCCTTCGGGGAAGGGAAGACGTGTTTATTTTCAAGCATTAGTAAACTCCTTTTTTACGTGTTGCGGAAACATTTAGATGCGCACAAGCAGAAAACTGAATGGAATAGTTGTACAAGTTGTTGCACTTTTGCAACAATTGTTGCACATCTGTTTTCAAGGGGGTTCACACATAGATTAGAGGTGAAAATCTAGCAAAGTAGTCACGAATGGCGACTCCCATTTTTAAAACTCGCCATTCATGAAACTAAAATTTTCTCATCGCTTGAAATAACGAGGATTTCAAAACCCGACCGTGTTTACCAGGTTTGAAAATGCAAGGCACAAACGAACATGTTCAAAGACGTGAATCAACTGTAATTCCTTGTAAAGCAGTGCAAAAAAGTATGGGTATATGAGATATAGTAGGTTTCTAAATTTATCTGGTTGTGCCAGTAATGAATATAACATGTTTATGATTATTCTTTCAAATTTTTTTTTTTAATTCAGTAAATGTAGTCTTGAATTGCGCAAAATTTGTTTGTTGCTTTTGCGTTTGCTGCAAATGAAATCAACGATAAACACCATTTTTTTCGATGTTTGAAACGCTTCGAATTATCTCAGATCTTCAAACTTTTTGTTAGTTATGTAGAATTGATGAACAAACAACAAAAGTGTGGCATTTGCCAATAGTTCATTCTGTTCACTCTATCGCATATACAAGGCGGGCTAAAACACGCTTTTTTTTAAAACATTCACTGCTGACTGAAACATTTTTGATACAGAATCACCTCTTGTATAATAATTCGAGTCTGATGGAGTAATGAAATAATTGTCTAATCTGACAGAAAATAGTTTAGAAAATATATTTCATTGGCTGTCAATCACAATCCACAAGGTTCAAGTGCGTAAAAAGTACATCGTGTTAAAAAATTACAATCGGCAACGTTTATGAGGTCAATAAATAAATATGCTGCAGCAAAAATTGGGTTTTGAGAAAAAGCTGATTAGACGTAAATTCGATGCAAAAAGGTTGAACATTTTTGCCAATTTCAAAAATTTAAGAAACTACTTCAAAGATGAAACAAATCACATCAATTCTAGCATGACACCCCAACGCCCCAACCCTACTGCTCCTACCTTATTTGTACCGATGCCTATAAGTGGCCTCCTAACCACCACACCAAATCATTTTCCTGTTTCACCCTTTTATAATTGTTTTTGAACATCATTTTCTCTCAACAAACACCTATTTGTAAATATAACAAAACAAACTTTATCCTGGCGGCAAGCTTCTTAGGAAGCTGCCTGCTTTCTGCTTTCATACTTCTGCAATGATTAAAACTTGCAAGCATGTCTATTTTTCCGTGGTGATAAGCCAGAAAGATGTCGGCATGTAAATCGATCACAGTTTATTTAACAGGTAACTAGTTTCGCGTTTTCCAACGCATCATCAGTCCTGCAATTGTAAATCGCAAGACAAACCTTACAGGCGAAATGTTGGCACTTGAAAACAGGTATATAGAAAGAAACACACACGAACTGTGGCTAGTTACAATGAGTACTAAAATTAGCAAAGTTAAAAGGGTGACCTTCCCAGATCCTCATAAACCAGTCATTGATAAGAAAAACTGCGTTTGGTAGCGGCTTATACAAAGCACTTTTGCCCTGGAAGTACAGTAACCCCAGCTGCGCGATGACGGGTGCCAGAGTCAAATGATCCAGTTAAACAAAGCGTAACAATCCACGAAAAATCAAGATAGGCCGAGCGTTTCAACGTATTCTGAAATCTAGAAAGCTCGTCAAAGTGGTTAATTTTGATGAAAAAGTACAATTCGTTCAACAAAATTTTTTTTTCAAATCATTAATATTTTTTAGGTATAGACAAAGAATACATTGTTAGCGTACAATGAACCAAATTTTCAGTTATCACTTGTGCCAAACACAGGTTTGTTGTTGTTGGGACAGTTCGTCAGTTTTCCCTTTTCTTGTCTCATAGTTCTTTCAGTAAATGTCAATATTTGTGGAAAGCAGTAGTAGCAGTGATTACCTCCACAGATCGAAGACAACAAAACAAAATTTAGCCTGGCGGCAAGCTTCTTAGGAAGCTGCCTGCTTTCTGCTTTCATACTTCTGCAATGATTAAAACTGGCAATCATATCTATTTTTTCACAGTTACATACAAGCTAGAAAGAAGACGGCAAGTAAATCAATCACAGTTTATCTAACAGAGAAACTAGTTTCGCGTTTTTCAACGCAACATCAGTCCTGTGAAATGTAAACCGCGTGACAAACCTTACAGGCGAAATGTTGACACTTGAAAAAATGTATAGAAAGAAACACACACGAACTGTGGCTAGTTACAATGAATATTAAAATTCTGCGTTTGGTAGCGGCTTAAAAAAGCACTTTTGTTCTGGAAGTAACACCACGTGCACAATGACGAGTGCCAGAGACAAACCACGTGGTTAAACAGATCCTAACAGACCACGACAGATCAAGAAAGGCCAAGCGTTTTAACGCATTCCGAAATCTATAAAGCTCTATTTGTAGATAGTCTTTGTTTCGGTATCTTTGATCGCAATAAAATGTATAGATAGTTTTTAGGCGCTTCGCGGCATCGTGATGAAGACAAAAGTAAGGGGACACTCTGAAAAAAGAAAGATGCAGCTTGCTACAGTCAACACCACTGACACCACTGGTGTCTATTTTTGTTGAGGAACTCACAAAAACTGACCGTCAACGAAGGCGCCCATATTTCATTTTAAGATTTAGTGGAACCTATTTTCCCTTCAAAAGAGGCGAGGTACGAGGCTCTCCCTCTTTGTTTCTGGACTACACCACTGGGGATATCATAGGTAGATTTACCCACCTGACTAGCTCAAAATGGATGCAAATGGATTCGTGATCCAAAAGATTGAGTAGCAGTAAGACTGAGGCAAGTCGACCAAATTTTTTTTCACTTATTTCCCCAGCGTGGAGATAAATGGAAGGATACTGCAGTAAAAAATACCTAACTTTTGAAATCCTATCTAGCCTGTTGGCATTCAATTGCATAAATTGTCAATTAAAGTCTGTGCACCCCCCAAAATTTGCCTGCTTCTACACCTATGAGCTGATTCATCCAAGGTCATCAAGAAAATTACGGCACGCGACTCAATGGGTAAGAGGTTTATTGTTAACATATCCGAAAAGAGGCTAAATCTAGACATGGACTTGCTTTGTGGAAATTTTTATCGTACAAATAAAAAATAAGGACTATTCGCATATTTTTTACTCTTCCATTCAATATGCTTTCAGAGGAAACCTGATGGTGAAAACTTGGGAAGCGATATGAGAGATACTTCAACCGCACTCCAAGGTGTCAACCTTGGTTATGCGTTGGCTTGCTACCTAAAAAAACCGTTCAACCTCAAAACAGCTGTAGGTCTGATCGCTAAATACGGTCGCTACGGTTGCTGGTGCGGTAAAGGTGGGAGTGGGCGGACAACCGATTCTCTTGATGCGTAAGTGCATATTGAAAATTTTAGGTCTAGAGCATGAACAAATACTTAAATAAATGGATTTTACTACTGTATTTTATCAGAACGCACGAAATCAAATAACTTAAAATCCGTAAGATTTTTGATAGCTTCTTGTTTCTCGAAATGTTTCAACTGTTTACTTTTTGATAAGCGTAGTGTACTGTAATTGTTGTTTGTTTGCAATTTTTCAATAAAGCAATGAAGGAAGTGTCTATTATGCTTCGTGCGCACAACATATGATTTGGTTGTGAAGAAATCTTGTCCACTGCCCACGTTTTCTTTTTCATCTTTATATGCGTTTGTTTTATGGGAAGCTTATTTCTTCAGATCAGTTTTTCAAGCTCTTCAAAAAAATGTTGTGTGTGAAAATAATCACCATTTTCAACTCTTTTTGTTTTTGCAACCGCATGTCAACTTTATACGCCAAAACGTGAGTGCTTTAATTCGCAATACAAGTAAATTTTTCTAACGTTTTATTGCAATCTTAAATAATATTATCTATTCAGTATATCACGTTAGTGTAGCACGGAAATTTAGTTTGACATAACAACTACAGCATTAACAAATGCTATCTTTCAATTGAATTATATTTTTTTAGGTTTTGCTTTTTGCTACAATAAAAGTTGTTTCTCACTAAAATAAATCTTCCATTATTTTTTGCAAAGCAGTAAAATACCTTGAACATCCAACTTCATGAAACGTATAAGCGATTCGATTTATTCTTTAATAGAATGCAATGAAAAACCTCGAAATTCGCGACAGGCAATAAATATGATAAAATATTTTAAGGAAACAAATGAATTGAGCTGTTAACTCAATTCCAGGCAAATTTTCTACAAAATTTCCTTGGTACGCGCTTTTAAACTTTCCCAGCTTCTTATGATACATCCCAGCGAAACTATTTGTGGTCGACCGCTTACCGTTAAATTTTATGCATTAAACATAAACGTAGCCAGGAGGCAACGGGGACCATGCCCCCTCAAGATTTCTAGCATATCATACCAATTTGTGCCTTTGAGACGCGGTGTCTCAAACAAAATCCTGTTGCTCGCTTAAAGTCAAAGATTTGGCCCACCAAAATTTTGGGCTGGCTTCGCCACTGGCAGTGAATAGTATTTTCTGTCCAAGTACAACCATGATGAAAGAAAAAAAACTTTTAATTTAATTTTCTTGTCAACAAGGTGCTGCAAAGGACACGATAAGTGCTTGGTTAAGGCCGGCAAACGATTTGGAAAAGGTGGCTGGACTTTCGCAGTATCAGCCAAAGTGAAAACGACGTTGAACTGCAGAAAAAATGAGATCTCGTGCCGTAAGTACACAGCCTTGGCGTATGCTGTGGTGTTTGCGTAATTGCACAAATGATGAAGATGCACATACCTCATTATCGTTTTTATCGGAAAGCTAGTATGCAGATATTTAGCTCAAGTTCAGAAGATTTTTCGTCTGCTTACAAGACTGTAGGTTTAAAAAAGTCATAATTTTGTGAATACACTTTTGGAAACATGGCTCTAGTTATGACATAACGCGTGGTTCATGGATTTAGATTGCAAAAGTTCAAACATAAGCACCAGCTTAGTACCCCGACCAAGACAAAAATTCTGAGACATCTTGAAGTAAAGTGCAGGCTAGTTGTATTGCATATAAAAATCGGAAATAACACACAACACCCAAAAAGCTGAAATATAAATAAAATATAAATAATCACCTCGAAAAGAAGAGGACCCAAGCACAGTTAGGTTTAACGTTATTACCCCGTTGTCACAATGAGTTAATTTTGTGATGAAGAAGACTTTTAATAGAGGTTTCTACCTTTTTTTTTGTAAGGTCCGGAATTTTCGATAATTTACAAATTTGAATAAATTGATAAAGTACTTTGTCTCGTGCCCAATATTGTTTTGATTGAGTGAAATTTAACGTTTGTGATATGCCAGGTTTTTTAAGGTGTTTTAGGGACCCAATTCGGTTCCCTAGAAATGGAAATCGGGTCNCCAGAATCAGAGAAAATTATCAAGGGAAATATCTGAATGGATACTGCAATCAATATTATGAAATTATTGGGTCCCTGCAGGTCCATACCGGNTACCTAAAATTTTCTTTAAAAAAAACTAAATGCATTAGAAATGATCAGNATAGGCAACTTTTTTTGCGTTTTTTTAAGTGCTAAAACGATGTAGGTACAATGCAAAGCACTAATGTCAGTAAATGCTTTTACCATCATANCTTTATGCAGAGCACAAATTACTTTTAGGGTTGCATTAAAGAATCGGTGATTTGCTTGAGAGGACTCGAAACAGCAATGCTCTGTGGGTAAGCAGAGGACGCCAGAAATGTTATTTAATAAAGCAAATGTTTTATTTGCCAGCGATATTATTTTTATTAGTCGTAATTAGATTGGCGATATTTTATGCTCTGCTTGAGCGAAAACACCTGCCTATGGGAGAACACAGAGAAATTATGATGCAGTTCCTTTGAAAACAAAACTAGTCATTCTCAGAAAATCTTCGATTTGTAAAATGCTAAGTGTTGAGACAAAGACTTTTGACTGGATCGCATGCAATGCGACGAATTTATTTAAAGACAATTGGCGACAGGCCGAGGCCAAATTGATGCCTCTTGTCTAATCGAGTTGGTGGGCACGATATAAACAGGAGCGATCGAAGAAACAAAACGAACAGTTACAAATGAACATAAATAAATGGCAGTAAACGAACAAAAATGGTAACCAGTCACGAGACGGTAGGGCAAGTTATATAACAGGATGCACAGGAAAGTGGAGGGGTAAACGTTGTTAAATAAGGGATTTAAAGCGCCTACTGTTCTTCAGGAATCGGAGATTTGGCTGAGAAGATAACTACTGTTGGTTTAAATGATAATTTCGGGTGGTCATACAGGGTAATGTGGATTAGAGTTTTATATATGATAGTGGAATATTGTGGCTGATTATAAATTTTTCATTGAGCAAGGTATTTTTAGTGTTAGAAGAAGTAAATGTCGATGGTGTAAGGTCAAATTGCACTGCAGGAGAAGGTGTTCGAGTCTTTCTGTAGACTCACAACTGCACTGTTGAAAGGATTTCATATTAATGTTTAAGGGGCTGTGACCAAGGCGAAGCATACTGCGTAATGAAGTAGCGTCTGGATTGACCCTTGCAAGTGCCAAAGACTTTGTTTGTGACATACGTTTTATGCATTTTATCCAGCCGGAACAGGAATTAACAAAAACGCATGCCTCTGTGACAAAATATTCTCGTCCTGCGTGAAGAGGAACAAACACGTTTGGAAGTGGTGGAATGCATTATTCTTCGCAAGACGTAATTGTCATGAAAACACAAACTGCTGAAGGCTGTACAGCAATGATCGTTGTTTCTTTTGGAGCATTTCACTAAAACGTCACTGTTGCCTGACTTCTGTTTTTTTTACAGTAATTTCTAATTTGAGTGTTTATCTTGCACCAGTATAATAACCAAGTGTGTTGATTTGGATGAAAATAAAGAACACAATGCATGCCATGTAGTACTTACTATATATCATGTTTCTGCAATCGGTAAGTGATGATTTTTTTATTGATCCATCTACGTGTAACTGACAAGAGGTTAACATGGGCCACTGGCAGCAAACATAAGAAAAATTCCGTCGGTAGGCGATAAGCGTAACACTAAATTACGCTCTGCAAAACAGAGGGAGTCTTGCTTCATTTCTGTCTATCACTGAATGCATATTTAACTAAGANAGGAAAACACGGTTCAATAGATACTTAAATTAAGATTTTAAAATGTTCATGAAGAGTTACNAAACAAGTTTTTGGTTTGTAACAAGGAAATGTAATTCAACGTGAAAACATTTTTTGCTACAAAAGTATAAAAACGTTAAAGCAGATGAGCTTGCAAGCAATGCAAAGTGAAGCTACACTTTGTCAGAGAAAAAAATGTACGCTCTAAGTGTGTTTTGCCCATCAGCAAAATTGATGATCGTCTAAACAATACTTGTTAACATGCCCTCTGGTTCATATGAAACCGTCTGAAAAAACTGATTTGAAAATGTTTGTCCTACTTTCTTGTACAAAATTTGCATTTTTTGATCAACTGCAGTGTCTCTTACAGTTCACTAATTGGACAAATAGTTTACTAATCGGGTGGAGTGCATGATCTCTTTGGAGTCGCATTTAGAATAAGTTAGTACTGTTAGTATAATAGTAACCTAATGTCAATATTCCTGATTTTAAGATATGTTTTAATGGACCTATCTGAAATTTCTTTGAACACCACTATTTCACTAGTTTTATATAAATCGAAAATGAATTTATGAAAACAACTAAATAACCATTCACATTCATTTTCCATCATAGAAATGAGCAGATACTTTCCGGTTTTGGCGTCCCTTGATTTCGATTACTTCAGTGTATCTGCTATGGTTTCTAGAAATCACTATTAGTTTTAGGTGAGGCAATAACTCATGAACGATGCACTGCCTGATAAACGATGGATCAGTCATAGATAAGTGGATCATATGTCGATCTCGCAGCCAAACTACAGGCAGATGAGTCGAAACCCAACGTACAGTACTTGACGATGTTTTGGGCAGACAAAATAAACTCAGTTTCACACGCCAGATGTTTTCAGCCAGTCCTTCCTTGTTTAAAGAGCTTCCGGAATGCACAGCAAACGCGGAAGTGGAGTGGCAGCTGTAGCTTCATCTGCTGGTCGGATATGTGGGTGGAAACGACTCGGTGTGGAGAACAATCGCAAAAAAAAACCATGGTGGAACCAAGAGGTGAAAGGTGCTATTCAGCTAAGAAAGTAGCCTACCAGACAGAGCCGGAGGAAAGCCCCCCGAACGCCCCAGCTGTGGGGCCCCGGGCAAAAGGGGGCCCCAAATCAGACTTAGTACCTTTTTACGGCACATAGACACACCAGAACTGAACTCACCAAGAACTGATTTCACACATTTCCCCTTTCAATGTTAATATTTATCCAATACGTCAAAGAAATTGATCTTCACACGACCCATAGCTTCCTAAAACCAACCATTGCGAAATGCATTATGGATAGCTTCATTGTCAGCATTTTCCGTGGTAAGCGTAAGCTGGCAGTTGTATAGGTAACGTTGCTGAATCCAGGTTGATTGTAAGCATTTTAAGTATACTCTAGTAAGAAATTATTCAGGAAAATTAAGTTGCAGACTAGTGGCGTAACTAGAGGTTTTAGCCAGGGTGCGAAACGTAGCTGATGGAGTCCCGCTGTCCAACGTATGGGCCCACTCACCAACACTCAGAAAATAACGGAAGAGTTTCCAGATGTGGATTTCTACATATTAAGCCCGAAATTACCGGAAAACAGTCCAAAGATCTTTCGAAAAACGCAAAAAAAAAACAACCTACTCAAAACCAAAAGAGGACTGAGTACCCAAATATACGCTAAATAGGGGCACGGTTTTTGGGTTTAGCTTGTCAGTGGAGAGGTTCGCAATAAGCGTACGGCATGGGGATGCAGGGGATGCGGTCGCATCCCCAACGCTGAAAAATTGGCTATTATTTGAAAAATAATTTTGAACATTTGGGCAAAGTATACGCCTACATTCACATGTAAATGAGGTAGTCCCTATTTTCCCAACTAAGGCAAAGTAATGGCCAAAACGGCAAAATAATCTGAGACTATTTTGCAATTCTTTTTGCCCTTGATGGCAAAATAAACACTGCCCTTGAGTGAACAGGAATCATTTGGTAATTCCAACAGCCTTCATCAAATTTGGGCCAACTAAAAAACTTCATTAAAGTTTTGGGTAAAATTAGAAACATTTGAGTAAATTAGGATTATTTGGGTACAGTCCAACAGCTACAATTAAATCTGGGCAAATAACAAATGCATAATTCAAATTTGGGTGAAAATAAAAACTTTTAGATACAGTAAATTGGAAGCATTTGGGTGAAGTCCATCAGTCAAATCAAATTTTGACATGTTTTGAACAGCTTCATTTGATTGTGGGTAACATCAAACAGTCTTGTTCAAAGCTGGGCTATATAGAATAGCTCTATTTAAATTTTACAGTAGTACATTTAGAAATGTCTGGGTGAATTAAAAGAGCTTTATTCAAATCTGGATAAAATCAGAATCATTTGGGTAAATTTTAACAATGTCAATGAAACTTGAGCAAATTGGGTCAATTCCATTCAAATTTGGGTTAAGTTAGAAATGTTTCCATGAATTGGAAAAATTTGGGTAAATTCCAACAAACTAAATCAACTCTGGTCTAATGGCCATAGCTCCATTCAAATTTGGGCCAAGTGGAAATCTTCATTCAATTTTGGGCAACTTCAAACGGCTTTATTCATTTTTGGGAAACTTCAAACAGCTTTATTCCAATTTGGGTAATATATAAGTTCTTCATTTAAATTTGCATAAAATTAGAAACATTTGGGCGAATTCCAACAGCTTCAATCATATTTGGGTAATCGACGCAGCTTCGTTCAAACTTGGGTACAATTGAAACCATCTGCGCAAATTGGAAGAGTTTCATGCAGATTTGCATATATTATAAATATTTGGGCAAGTTACAACAGCCCCAATCAAATTTGGGCTATTTGAAACAACTTCATTCAAATTTGGGTGGAGTTAAAAACATTTTAAAATTAGGAACATGTAGTGGTAACCTACCATTCCAACCAGGGTTTTTTAAGGTTTGGTTTAAGGCAGTGGTTCTCAAACTTTTTGAGATCGCGTACCACCTGATGTTTTTTTAATGTTGCAGTGTACACGCCTGGTTTTAGAAGAACGTAATGTGCTCAAATGTACTTAAGATCAATATAGCACATAAACGAATTAGCAACATTAGCATAACACACGAACGTATTATAACACAGAAACGAATTAACAAAGCTTTTCGAATGTGACAGGAAAGCTGCTCGCGTACCACCTGAAAAGCCCTCGCGTACTACTAGTGGTACGCGTACCACAGTTTGAGAACCACTGGTTTAAGTGAACACCAAGAAATTTTATGAGGCAGCTAATTTTAGCACTACGCATAAAATAATTGGTTCACGAGTAGTATTGGCAGTCACAGTGCACAATTAGTACCACTGCATTCATAAAAATTACGAACTTCATTTAAACAGCTGCAGCTGTTGTTCATCAGTGAGAGCATCGGTTTCTTAGTCGTCATCTGCAGATTCTAGGGTCGTTAGTGCTCGCTGTGTCACTCTCCGTTTATTATTTGCTTTTATCCATTTCAATCACAAATTTCATGAACAATCTCAACCGCCCTCATCATTGAGCTGCTCTAGACCCAGTCCCGTCGCCATGGGGAGTTTTGGTGCGGTTATCCCCCCAAACAAAACTCCCAGTCCCCAAACTGAAATATGAAATATTATAAGTCAGTGAAGTTTTTGTCAATTTTAAGAATGTCAAGCCCCGCTGCCCTAACGTAAAGCCCTTCTACTGTAGACTTTGTGGACCGTTTATTGAAACATTTATGAGAACATCCAGCGTTATATCAAACAGCCGGTTTCGTTGCTTGGTTTTAACACGGCACAGAGTTGAAAATCTTTGCTCTGGCCAGGTTGTGGCAAGAAGAATAGACAGGACATTCCAGCAAAATTGGTTGTCTCGCCGACCATACTAGCCCAGCATGGCCTCTGCCTGACACCAGACACAATGCGATTACTCAAATGTTCCGAGATCAGCAAAATAAACTCAGTTACTCCATAGAACTGTCATGGTGGAGGTCGCAACGTTGATCATTATGGCCAACGCGGTGCACCATGGTTTGCAAGGAAGCTATTTTTCGATTTGCTATCTCTTCTTTCAAAATCCAATAAATGAGATGTACGCGCTCAGCTACCGTGCTAACGTTGCCTGAAATGCGATCCTGGTGAATAGCATGAAATAGTGAAATGCGTTGAGTTTCTCCGAGCTTTTCACTTTTTGGAATTAATCAGAGCTGAGGTAATTATCCAGGCAGTATGGGCGTGGTGGCCTGGCAGGCTCTGAAGTGTAAATAATACCATTCTTTCCTCCGCCGGTGGTAACTGCTGGATGCTTAGAGAATAGCAAACATATTATGCATCCTTCAGCATGCAGAGCGCTCAGATTCAATTGTGGCGATTCATCAAAACCTTTCAGCTTAATCCATGGTTGAAAAGTCTTATTGTTGCTGCTGACTGAATGTTAGCTGAAACTGACAATACTTTTGAGATTTTGACAATTGAATGCTGTTCTTCTTCGCCACGGTTGTAAACTTGTATTGTATCCTTTCACTGTACAAGAATAGAATAACAGCTTTCCAAGGTGAACAATCATGTAAAATGGCATTCGCAGCCCGCGCCTGGAATATTCAGTGTATCTTGCATCAGAGTTGTCCACTGAAAACTCAACACTTTACGCCAAATAGCAAGAAAGTTTTGTTTAGGCTTACTACAAACATACGGCTTTATTCTTTGATGCCTAGCACTACGTTTTTGCTGTGACATTATCTTCTGAAAATACCCACACAAGAAAGTAAATGAATAAAATCTGGAAAAGGCTTGGCTTGCTGGAAACGCTTGACACCGTGGAAAAGACTTAGCTTGCTAAAAGCGCCAGAATCAGTGGCATTCAAAGGGTTAATTATAATGTAACGTTAGGTTTTTTGATGTGATTTAGGTACACGATTCGGGTCCATAGAATTGAAAATCGGGTCCCTAGAATCAGAGAAAATCGGGTCCTAGGAATGAGAGAAACCGGGTCTGTACAGATCCATACTAGGTACCTAACATTTTCCAAATTTTTTTATAAATTGATTTAGTTGTTTGTGAGCAGACACGAAAACC
>JGI24021J15306_10000819_pt1 | contig 27126 bp, 12 predicted proteins | sample Ectturendosymbi1_FD_15306 | JGI IMG/M metagenome (IMG submission 15306) | reverse complement strand
CGTGTATAAATTCGATAAACAAATTGCAAGGTGCAACAATTCTCAGATAAAGATCCTTAATTTGTTTGAATTCTCACACGTACTAGCTGCTTAGACATCTAAAGCAAAACTGCGAATGACGCTTTAGACGAACAAAACTCTTCTCGAGGATAGAAAGAGGTGACGAATTAAGCAAATTGACGAATTAGACGAAGAGAAATGTACACAAAAGATAGGGATTAGGGAGAAATGTACACAAAAGATAGGGATTCTGCCGGGACCGACGAAAAAGTGATGAATTAAGCGAATTGACCAATTAAACGATGACGAATTAGACGAGTTTTACTGTACTATTACCCGGCAACTTTATCAAAGAGACGTGAGCTGACAGACTGAACCAAGGCTGAAGTGGGAACGATTGCTTACTACAAGTTAATATTACACAACTTTCCTCTTGTCACTCATTAAAAAAATTTTAGCAACGTGTTTGCATAATCATGCAGTATGCAGTTTAAAATGGATGAGGTTGCATTCGTACACAATTCAGATGTCAGTCCGAAATAATCGTCAAGCCTTTTCAGGCATTTTGACGTGAAAGCTTGGCTGAAATCGGAGTCATCATCGGTCTATTTGCTGAAAACGAATATCATAGACGTTTAATTCGTAACATAATGAAAAGATTCATAGCTCTGTGTTTATATATGTGATTTTTCTGTTTGCTGCCATCACCGTAAAAATACCAACATGTCTGGTTGATATCTTTTCGTTGGATTTGCACTAAGTAAAGTTTTTTTGTCTGTGGTTTTTGACCAGAACAAGCACAGTTTTGAAAATGGCGAATGTCTTTTTTCAATTTTGAGAAATGTAAACCCATGCCAACCTACAATTGTGTCATACGTTGGCACAAAACACGCGTTTTTCGAAAGGGCTTCTAAATTGAAACATCGTAGAGCCCTAAACATGAAAATCCCGAACTGGCGACCAAGTAACGAAAGTTGCTCTATGGTTTGCTGGACAAGTCTTTGTTGCACTGACAAAAGGATGCAAAAGGTGAAAGTTGGTCGCGAGGTTGTTGGCACGAGCGTCATGCCGGGTTAATCCTATTTAAATCTTACAGTCGCGACTTTGACGCCTATTGGCGCCAGCCGCTCTTTTTTAGTGGATTCAGCAATGACGTAATTAGGCGTCGTAGGTATCGAAAGTGTTACTATCATAGTGAATGCTACCTTGTGGCAAGTCAATGGCAGCACCGCTCGTGAAGCTTTACCTTGCATTCACCCAGTTTCGCCGAGAGCGAGACAGGGACATGCGCCAAGCACAATGGCAAGTCTTCAGTGCGACTCAAACGGGAATAGCAGCCAATCTTCTTGCCGTGGGTGGCGTTTTCTCAACCCGTTGAACTACTTAGGCGGTCATATTAACTAAATGTAATATACTGTAGACTGAGCGGCCTAGTCCAGTGTTGACTTATGCAAAAAAATTTAGCAATTTGAAAATTTTTAATGAATTTTCCAAAGCAGCATTATTGACTTTCTGAACTAGGTTAACGTAGCAAAGGTTTTTACTGCGATGAAAACAAAATCACTCATGATCTTGTGTGACCGGAATGTCGAAAAACGGCTGGGGAGACAGGTAATTTCGGCGATGAACATTTTGAAGGCAATGTGTTAGTGAATTTTATGTTGTGCATCCGGCTCCAAAATCAGCAGGTATCTCTGTGGGGTCTACATACACATCTGCGGCTCGACGTGCTTCACACTTTAAACTAAATCAAATATTTGTTTTAATCAAGACTATTATTTCCATGTCGGTTCCTTCTGTTTTTTGGAAATGAACAATTGACCAAAAGCTAGTCTGGACCTTCTCTATCGAACCTGTCCCTACGTTGAATTCTGGCAGATATCTTTGAGCTGTAAAGAAACCAAAATGACAAGATGTGACTGTAAATAAACCAAAATGACAAGACGTAAGTAACAGACGTACCTTCAAAACCTCAAACCAGCTGAAATCATTATTACAGATTTCAATAATATACCTGGCACAAACTTACACCTGCTGTTTTTTATGAAAAAGAAACAGGCTGCATCCCATCGAATTGCTCTCGTTTTGCACCACGACATCCATTCCCAATTGATTTGACAGGTTGATAACCTAAGAATCAATGTCAGAAATATTTTATATCACAAAAACAGAATCAAATTTGACTAAAGTTTGTTAAATCACGGCCTAGTTCACCAATCCGTCGTTCCATTCAAAATGTATGGTGTTATGCACTATGCTGATTCAATTAACGGCAGGTTTACTGAACTATCTTGCTACAGTTTCTGAATCAATTAGTTACCAAGATAATCTTCAGTATACTCCTAAAATTATTTACATTTTAGTTAAAGCAATTTTTTTCAAAGTCGGTCACTTTTAGAAACACGCGTTAACACGCACTTTTTGTGAATCGCCATGAAGGTCTTAGAAACTGTGGTTATGTGGTTAGCAAATGAGCTTAGCCTTAATCCAATATATCAGGCGCATACTTTGTCACTAAAGCGCAAACGTAATGTATTTGCCATCTCACCAAACTATGTGCAATAGAAATCCACAAAAAACAACGATCAATTTGTGTGAAAAATGTTTAGAGCAATCATATTAAAAAGTAAATAGCAACAAATTAAGACAACGAGATTGAAATTCGCAGGTGTAAGTAATTATGAGGGTGAATTTATTGGGGTCCAGAGTAGAAACACACAAGAAATTTACATGTTGTTTTGCCTAGCTAGCAACGAAATCCCAAACACATTAAATTAAACACCTGCTGGTTCGACACCTGCTGCTTCACGTATCGAGGGTCAATTTTTTTGCAAATAATGTTGAAGATATCGTTGAAAGAAGTTTGACGTGTGCGTTGGTGAAGTAATAGAAACCCATTGTCTATTGCAACGCCCTGAAAGCAGTTTTCAATTGTTCGCGAAGTTTTCTGAAACCTGTTAAAAATGCTAAGAAGAAAAAGAAAACAATTATTCTATTCTCTTTTCCTATGACTCGCGATCAAACACAATTGCATTATGTTTTGCTGCCTGAGCAAAAACATATTTTATGATATATAGCAAGACTCTTTTGGTAACTGATTGCTCTTATGGTAACTGAGTTCCTCGTCGATAACTGATTGGTAGTTAATTGGTATTGACGCTTGTTTCACATTGCCTTCAAGAATTTGGACATAGTGGGCGAAAGCCACAAGACGGAGGAGGCAAGCAACACAAAAATCTTCTCAAACCGTAATGTGATGCAAGTGTTTGTTTTGATTTTGTGTGATTTACTTGCCTTGGATGAAATGAAAGGATTGATCAAAATCAGTAAATCGCAACGCTGAAGTTTTTCGGGAAGGTTTTCTGCATCTGAGACTGGTTCTCAAACCATACAATTTCTTTTCGCAACCGCTGGGTTTGGATAAACCTTATTCATTTCGTAGTCAAGTCCTGAAGTTGAATCAAGTTTGAACTTCAGAAAGGATGGAAGTTCTGCAAAGCAGAGCAAAGGAGCAAATAATGTATTTCGATCTACTGTAATGTCTAAACAAGAAATGATTCCAGAAGTTCAAATTACAATCCATCAGTTTCTGGAAACAACGAAAACACAAAAAACACTATATGCTGCAAACTACCAATCTTGCACAATGCCAAGTGCCAGACTGGGAGCCTTCGCAATTATGCAGGCCCTTCCAATGTTTTCAACAGCAACATCCACCGTTGTCATCAACAGCAACATCCACCGTTGTGAGTATTTTTAGCCCAGTCAACATAGTTAAGACGTTTCACGCATATCTGTGATGCATTTAATTTACTGTAAATCAATGTTCAGTGTCGTTTCATTCGAACTTTATTTATTTTAACATTAGGGCAAAATTGCGCTCGCGGGAAATTTCCATTGTTGATTTTGCTTTGCAAAGTTATGCTTTCTTAGTTTTGGCGTCTTGAAGTGGAGAGTTTTTGTAATATCAAATTAACTGCAATTTAAACTGCAGTATTATGATAAAGTTACACACGATAATTAAAGTTCTGGGATAGGCTTTCTGTAAGCTTTCAAGGAATCAGCCGACTGGGGTATATTTTCATCTCTTTGCGATGATTCAAACTTGCAAATATCTGTATTCAAGTAACTTCACTCCAGAGACGAAACAAACAAGGANTCTATCGCAAATTTGNNATAGGAAATCCATTCCACGTAACATAACACATCGTCAGTCCACACATCTGCAGCAGTGCTAACAGCAGAAAAGTTAAAGGCTGAAACAAGGGCAGAGAAAGCAAAAAACCTCAAGATTGAAGTGGCCAAATTCCACAGAATACATTTTTGAAAAGTGTAACTGAACTTAACTACATACGTGCAACTGCGTTTCCAAGCTAGCGAGCCATGAGCTGCAAAATATAAAGTGTAGGTGACTGGTAGTGGATTAGTTCCGAACTTGGGCAGGCAAAGTCAATCTAACAAAAGATTTTTCAATGCCCTGCATTGAAAAACTGAAAGAAAAAAATCAGTTTCGTTAACCTGCTTGCAGTTTGCATCTGAAAAAACATTTGTCAGGTCGTCAGCGCCTGCAATACGAACGTCAAATCACACATCTGCTTAATCTGTGATTTCCTCGCAGTCCCACAGTTTCTAGGGCACGAAATGCTAACTTGACTATACCCTGATAATTTTATACGTGACCCACTACATTCACATGTGACAATCCAGCAATCTTCGGTGTCAATTCCACGGAATACTACAATGTCGTTTTGTGGTGTAAACAGGGGATTTTAACAAGAGGGGAAACGGGGGACATAATTCTCCAGGCGCGGAATTTATATGGGTGCGCTGAATCACTGCGGGGGCACTGAAATTCCCAACAATATCACAAGTAATTTCGTCAATACAGTACATTGCTACCGAAAGACCTCGTGTTCGAACTTGAGGACGTGAAACTTGCTTCTTGCTGCGGGATCCATCTAACCTCGGTACCCCTTTGGTGTAAACTTTGGAGAAGTTCCTTTTGGTATGATAAAATAATTTTATTATGCGTTCTGAATATTCGAGTAAACACATTACACCTTTCAGGCATTTTGATAAAGTCGTTTAAATTCAATTTTTCAAAATTCCATTACAAAGCACGAAGTTGTCGGCATGTTGAAAAGACATCGGTTGGAGTCACGTTTTATGATCGTTTCTGAAAAATTTGACAGAGCGTAATTTTATTTATTGCATTTCAGGCGTCAATAGGATCCAGTAAAACACTGAACCAATTACCAGACATACTAATGCCTCCAAACATACTTCCACCATTTATTCAAATAGCTGACAAAAAAAAACTTTTTAAGATTTCAATTGTTTGTAACTTTCGTTCTTCGTAAAAATCTCAAAAATCAACCTAAGCTCCGCCTGGTCACGCCTGAAAAAACGTATGTGGAAACATAGGCGTATGTGGGGGAGGGCGCCAGCAGCCCTCCCGGCTTGAAAATTTTCACGGCAAACGCTGTTTTCAGAGCAAGCGCAAGTTGCTCAAAAATCCTGAATGATAAAAGATATTTCAATACAGTGAAAATTTTCAGGACAACTCTGTTTTTCAGGGACAGCGGAAGTTGCTCAAAAATCCTAAATGATAAAAAAATATATACTCAATACAGTGAATTCAGGGCACACTGTTTTTCTGGGGAAGAGCAAGTTGCTCAAAAATTCTTGATGTAAAAAGTACATTCAATGCAGTGAAAATTTTCAGGGCAAACTTTGTTTTCCTGGGCAAGCGTAAAGTTGCTCAAAAACTCTGAATGGTTGAAAATATATTAAATACACTAAAAAAATGGTAACCATCTTACGCCAGAACTTCGTACATTACTGTACATAGTACAATCACAGTATACGAATACGATACAGTACGTATAGGCACACTGGCATATGCATTTTGAGTGCGTGTTTCATTTCCCGAGGTGAAGTCTTCAGTACAAGCGGGCCGCACAGACGTGCAGATTGCTTGGTTCCTTTGAGTGCGCGTCTTTAAGTGCCTTGCTCAAGCGCACAGCAGCAACAACGCAATAACACAGGCAGGTGAAGGGAGTCAGACCTTCGATCCGAAACCGCCGCTTTTAACCATTGCGTTGCGCCATCGAAGTCGCGTACGTATTGACATCAGCAAAGGCAATTACCGTAAAGTTTCTTGTCTGGGAGAACACAACACGCAAGGAACTTCATCCCCTTGAGTTAACAAACAAGGTAACTACAGAATTTGCTATAACGGCACCTCTTGGGAATTGCATAAAGAACGTAATTGCCGAATCGACGTTATAAGCGAATTGAAATGCATGTAAAAGCTGCCATTGGGGCCGAACAAAATGTAACGTTATAAGCGAATTGATGTTGCATACGAAGCCGATATCCACGAATTCAACTGCGTAGAACAGATTTACAAGAGATTTCAGGCCCCATTCGGATTCAAATAAAAAAGTTAGTTTCAGGGAAATCGTTTACTTTTAGGGCAATTGTTATTTTCAGGGCACATTTTTTCCGCCCCTCCAGCAAAATGCCTTCCCGTACGCCAATGTAGTACAAAGGTATGTGCTTCAAAATCGAATGATCAGGACGAAGATGAATATTCAACGTACTGATCGAAAAGCCGTAGAGGATTGGTCACAATGATTCTCGTTTTCACTTTATCCAGCACATTGTTAAAGGTCGGGAGTAGTGCACACTTGCTTTTCTTTTCGGAAATCGGAAAATTCGGGGTCGCTGAAAACTGCTTTGATTTTTAGCATCAGCTTTCGTGTTGCATTTGCTTTAAGCTTCTTGTACTTTAGTCGAAAAATCTGCATAAAACTTTTATCATCTTCCTGTGATCCATCGTCTGAAAAACGTATTCATTTCAGATTTCAAAATTACAGTATTTTGACGATGATTTTTCGGGCAATTATTTTTCTTGAACATATACCTACAAAAGATAATTACACTTGAAGTAAAAACCACTGCCAAGGCTTTTGGTTTCCAACAGTGATTCAGAAAACATCAAAGTAGTAGAGAAAACATTCAGTTTCATTTGAACACTTGCGTCGGTGTGCTGATCACTCCATTTTTACATTACAAGCAGAATTTGAACTTTATTCATCACTATTTGAATAGTGATATTTTGAAAGACAGTGCCAGTAACTTTTATTTCATGCCCTTTCACGTCATAATGATTTTGTAAGTAAGGAAATTATTGTCAAAAAACTTTCGCCTAATTCAAGTTTTTTTTTTAATTATCAGCTCACATTTAGCATAGCGTTCGCTTTTCACACCAGAAACTTGTTATCTTTCTAACCTGCGAAGAACTCTTGTTCATAGAACAGCGTTAGAATCCTGAGTTTCAGGGCGGACGCTCTCCAAGGCGGTAAAATTTTCAGTTTTTCGCTGATGCTGCGCTGGTCATATATCAGGTTGGGGTGATTTGCCTCCAGTGTCACAGGTTTGTTAAATTTGGGTGCTCTGTCGGTTGTCCGCTTTGGGTTCTCTTTGGTGGTTGCTCGATGCTGGTTTTTGTCTTTTGAAGAAAAAGTATTTACAGCTGTATAAAAAACACTACGCTCGTGCAGCTACTCTATAAACACTTTCGAAATTAATGTAAAGCATTAAAATCAATCAATTTAAATTTTGAAATTCAATCAAAATACAGCGCAGTCCCCAAAACGTTTCTGCAGTTAGGTAACAGTGCCACAATAAGGAAAAGTCTATGTAATATTTTCAACAAAGGACTTCCGTGTTGGTCAATCNGGAANTTTCGCGAATGTTCGAATTAAGTGTGCCACGAAGAGATGGTTGAGATACAGTTCTCTTAGAAACAGCGTTTAACAGGTTATACTAGAAACAAACAACCGCAGTATTTGGAACAAACACGATTGTGAAACTGACAGTGACAAGGACCAGATTGCCTAGTCGCGGCACTCTTCAAATAGCCATGGCACCATAAAGAAGCCATCTTAACACGAAGCATACACCATTACTTTTGTCGAACAACCAAGTTCTCACTCTCTGGATATCTGTGAAAATAAATGGTATCATCTACTTGACGCGCAAATTAATATTTGGAATATGATCCTTCCCCACGTGAAATAATTATTGCGATAACTTTGTTTTGTGTTGTTTCACTCGGTCCGACGTTGCTTTCCGCTTTGTGTGCTGGCTTTTCTCTCAACGCAGCACGCTTACTCCCACCGCAACATTTAAAGCGAGCTCATGGATGACGGGTTTTACTCAAAGTTGCCCGAAAAATACTCCAAAGAAAATGACCTAAACAATTGCTTTTCGTTTCATGTTGGGCGCATTTGTTCAAATCAAAGCACTTCAAGCAACATTTTAGCTCAAATTTTCTCCAAACGTGCCAAAATTTCCTCTAACTTGCCCGAAAACAACTAAATAAAAACATGACTTCGACAAAAAAAACGTCTGCACTTCGATTTTAGGTGACATTTCTTTGTCCAAAATTCAACACATTTTGCCCGGATTTTCACCAAATCAAACGTTTTGGGAGTGCGCTTGCACCACCTGCAACGCCGCCTCTCACACCAGTGCTCCATATAATTGCATCCTACGCATGTTTTGCTAATTTTCTCTAGCGTTGTTAGTCATTTGACCACCAGTTAGATTAATAAATTTGAGTAGTTATTCGCCATAGACATTCAGCCAGTTAGATGTTTCAGTAATATTATTTATTTAAGAAAATGTTTTTCCAAATTCATAAATCATTGTGAGCAAATGTTTTGCTAATTTTTCTGATTTTATAAGTCATAGTTTCTTTTTGTCGCAGCTGGTGTTCTTTGATGTCAGTCATTTAGTGAAGTTGTTCTGATTTCTGAGCTTGTGTTATGATATATTGATTCTAGTCTTGAGATTGTTTATTTTTTCTGCTCTTACTTTAGCCTTTCAACTATTTACCCGTAAGCTTTGCTTGCAAATTTCAGGATTGAAGATGCGTAATTTGATGTGAAATCCATTTCCTATTAAAATTTGCTGGTCGATTCCTTGGTTACTCCCATCTTACTTCCCAATGCGTTAAATGTCATACATTTTCAAAAATATCCAAACTGTTGTAACGTTTCAAAAGAATTTAATGGCTTTGCTCTGCTCTCGTCACGCTTATTTTCTAACACAGTTAAAATTTTTGATAACAGCTGACTTATTTAAATCAGAACAACCTTTCCCTTTGTTTTGCGCCCACAGGCCTTCAAAGATTATTTTTATTTGGTGTCATAGATATATATAGGCGGATCCAGGATTTTTTTAAGGGGCAGGGGGGCTCAAGGAAGAGTTCATCCGGATGTGTACTGACTGCATATGCATGGAAGCCCAACTGTTCAGGTAACTTTCTTTTACCAAACACGGTTAATAACTATAGCAGTTTTTATGGACTTGATTGGGGTCCCTAGAATTGAAAATCGGGTTCCCAGAATCATAGAAAATTATCATCGGGTCCCTAGAATCAGAGAAAATCGGGTCCGTAGAATCAGAGAATTTGGGTCCCTACAGGTCCGTACCAGGTACCTAACATTTTCCTAAAAAAAAAACCTTGTACAGCATACACATTTTGGCTCAACTGCATCGTCACCATTACCTAGGCTTACTGGGACGTTTCCGACGCAGAAGCGGCCTTCAAAACAATTCAGAAAACATTCTCAAACTAATCTAACCTTGAAAAAGTAACTTGTTGAATGTCGGAAAAGTTGTATTATTAGCAAAACAAACGCAGGTCTACGTCTCGTGGGTAGACACAGAAAAAACTCGTGGGGCAGACACAGAAGTGATACAAAACTACGCGAAGAAGCCTGAAATGCTGCCAGTAACCTTCGTTGGCAGTCACTCTGTGCAATATCCATGGCGTATTGTGTTCGAAAATTGCAGATGTTCATGGAATATAATTTTATGACCTTCGAACATTAAAATTTGTTTATTTTCGGAAAATCTTCCGATATTTATTGCATACCACCAGAGACGTAACGAGGGGGGCAAGGGGCACAATTCCCCGGGCGCCGATTCACTCCGGGTGGGGGGCAAAAGTCACAACAATGTCACAAACAATTTTTCAAAACAGTGTATATTTGCTTTCGAAAGACCTTTGGTTCGAACATGGGGGCGCCACACTTTTTTATTGCCCCAGGCGCCGTCTAACTTCGTTACGCCTCTGCACATCACGATTGTGTAGCCAAAATGGCGAAATTTGTTTACAAAAATACCTGCCCATCCGTGGCAAACTATCAATCACAAAAAATTTAAAACAAAATGCTGTTGATTATCGAAATAATTTGATCATAGAAAATAACTTGAAGGTCGAGTAAAAGGTATGTTATTTCGAAAACAGGCACAACTTTCCCTCCCCCCAAAAACACGCTTGGGATGGGGTAGAGAAGAGTTTTCTGGTATGGACCAAAGTTTTTAAACGATGCCCAGTAATTTTGCACTGTGCCCAACATATTTCTCCAGGGGGGCCGTAACATTTTGTACGGAGGGATTCGTCTCCACTGCGCCTCCGCTGGTTACGTACCTGGTAGGAACGCCGTTCCCACACCAAACATAAAGGACGACTGAATCGTCTACAAGAATTTCCACACTGAATCGTCCTGTTGGACTATAGTGCTATACACGAGATACCTTGTCATTTATTTATTTACGCTGTTTCAGGCGGTACACGAAGAAATTGAATTGTAAAATCTAAATCTTCAAGTAACGTTACTAGTGCAAAAAGGTGTGGGAACGCCGTTCCCAACCCACTACACCTCTGCTGGCAGGTCTGGCGCTAATCTGTTGTCATCTTTAGCATAACCTACAGCTAATTAGCGTGCTTCATTTCAAGCCTACCTGACGTGGGCTACGTCTTACGGTTAGGTTTGCTGTTTTGGAATTTACGCTGCCATTGAGCACTCTAACCTAGCCTGCAGTTAGCTGCATTGTAAGTTCGTTGTAGCGTAATTTTAATACCTTCGCTTACTACAATAATAACATGAGCTGCACTAATTCATAACAGCTTGTAGGAAAATATTATGATCTGCAGCTTATTCAACTTTTGTCCACATTCTGCACAGTCCTGTCGATACAAGTGTCTTTGGTGGGCTTAGCCCCCCAAACAAAGCTCGAAGCCCCCAAATTGAAACATGAAACAGTGTAAATCAGTGGAGGTTTGTCAATTTTTAGAATGCCAAGCCTGCCGCACAAACGCAAAGCCTCCCTATTGAAACTTTCTAGCGGCGGTTCTGAATCTGTTGCTTATTCATCTTTTGTTCACACGAAGCCAAATCATACCCAAATGAAATACGAGTTTAAATACTTACGTGTGCATTGGGGCGACCAGACCAAAATTGTTGATGGGTCAAAAGCATAAAATAACTAGATATTCTAAAAATGTGGAAGGTCTTATGGCCCCCTGGCCACGCCTATGTACTCGGGGTTAATATAACGTATATGCAATGTAAATACTTTATGTAAACACTTACGTAACACTTGCGTATTTATATAACATTGGGACCATATAATATATATAACAACTTGTTTATTAGAAGTTTCATTTATGGTGAAATAAACACTTTCGGACTGCCCAAATTCAGCAAAATAAACTTTGTGTTTAATATTATCGACCCTATCCATGTGCAAGAAATGGTTTCATTTGAAGACTGTACAAAAAAATCAGCCCAATTTGCATTTCTTTGTCGGGAACCATCGATAAAAAACGTATTTGAAAAAATTTTTGGGAGGACTTCAGCCCCCTTAGCCCCCCCTGGTTCCGCCTATGATATATCAACAGCTTTTGCCTAATTTTTGGTCGCTGATTTCACAAATTCAGTCCGTTTTTCTCTATCAAGTGTAGTTTTCTACTGCGACTAGTTAAAAATAAAATATAGGCTATCATCAAAGGGTCGATTGTTGTGCACCCGCAACAAAAATTCCAGAAACACAACTATGGAATGATTTGTGTGATTATCCAAGGAAAGTTCAACATGGTTTTCGAAAATATCAAACTCTAGTGAAATACTTCAACCATCGGCACGTTTAATTGGGCAACAGTGGTCAGCTAGCATGGCAGCTTCCCACCTCTCTTGGTATCGCACATCTGTTTCACCCATATCCTGATGGAACCTTCCCTCTTGCTCATCATTTAGATCACCCAGATTTTAGGGGAAATTATCTAGAATTAGAAGATTGCATGAGAAAGAAAGCTTGATGCCTATCTTACTTAGCACCAAAGTTTTGATGACTGCTCAGTAAATTCGCGTGATTTTTGGAATAAACAAAGCAAATTGTGTCTAATCATCGCTAAAAGCTAGCTAGAGCACAAAAATTTGTTGTGGAAATAATTTTTCTGCAAATAAAAAACGTTTAGAAAAGAGAATATTTGGTATAATGAAGACCTGCTGCAACATAAGTTGCTCGCTGTTACTACAGAGCACAAAATTGCATTCGGTATATGATTGATTACATTTTGCCTTATTTGAACTTGCATCTGCTGTTTATTCAAACTCAATAAACCAGGAACGTTTAAACTTTATCTAAGCAATTTTTTAAAAAGTGGTAGATTGGTTCAGAACGTAATTCTTCATAATGAAAATGTCGTTTTAAAAAAGAAAGATCGTTTTCTTCATACCACTCCTTTGCTTAGAGCTACTAAAATCGCTATTCTTCTTTTGAAATCTGGAAGGAGCGTCTTGATCAGAATTGAACTTCAGCCATATAACCGCTGCTGTGATGGCAATAATGGCCAACACTATCAAAACCTTTCCAGAAGTTCCAACTCTTTTGCTGTTTGCTGAAGTCTGGTTTCCTGCCCAAAAGCAACGAAAGCAGTTAGTGAAATGGCCGTCATCCATCTTTTATGCCACATTGCAATTTGTTAAATATTATATTAGACATACATTCAGTGTGTTTTTGTCGCATGCAATATTTCGTTTCAATCATTGGATTTGCTATGTTGTGCATTTAAATTTTATCGTCTTCAGATTTTTACGAAATGCCTCCTTTCAGTGGTCGCGTGCAGATCAGTTTCTTGACCGATTAGCTTGACTCGCAACGTTTACTGGTGTTTCAAACAGCGTTCTTTGAAGTGAATTAATAATTTGCGATTGAAAATCACGAAACGGTATACCTCTAAGAATATAGCAAATTCTCCCGACGACCTACTTTCTCAAGCAACGCCTACTTACTGCGAATGTTAACAAGGTCACTGAAACTGTCCGAATCGCTTTTCTTTATTTGTTTTCCCATCGCGCCCTGGAAGGAAACAAAATTATTAAAGATGTGCAGGACTATTAAACAATATATTTTTATCAACTTGAAGAAAAAAATTCAATCGGAATAGTTGAACTCAGGCCTCGTCAGTCGGCCTCAATGCCCCTCTTAAAATCAAATTGTTCCCTGTTGGGTGTACTCCCCCAAAATAATAGGGCTTGCTGAAATGAAGGTATTCCTGAGGACTCTATTTTTAAATGGTCTTTCTTTTTTTTCAAATAGCTACAGAACTTTTCTTCTTTATGTTTGCCACCGTTTGTTTGATCGCTCGCTACTAATAACTGACAAGTCTAAACCTCCTTGATTTTTTGAATGTGGAATAGTTCAAGTAAATTATTTCAATGTTGTCTACATCTGCAAGTTTCCATGGAAACAAATATTTCTCCTCCACAGATTGTTGCTCGCTACAGTATTTTACTCCACCAAGTTCGTTGAATTTCTTTACCGATTTTGTGGATGCTTCAGCTGTCCACAATAGTTTTTGATTTTTCCCTTCCTGAATTGTTTTGCTTTTTCCTGGTTTGGTAAACCTTTCCTTATTTGTTATTTACAAAAATGAGAAGTTAGAGCTTGGTGAAATGTACACTGGATTCCTGCAGAATCTATTTTCAAATGCATTTTCTTTTTCTCAAAACAGCTGCAATACATTTTTCTTTCTCTTTGCAATGTTTTGCTAGAACGCGCAGTCAAAATAACAATCAAGTTTGAATACAATTGACACTAAAATCTAAACAGACTGAACTAATGCTTCGATGTTAATAAAGCATTATTTTGTTGCAACAATTTTATATTTATACAAGCTTCTTCAGTATCCACAAAATTTTGTAGCGAAGCAATATTTCTTTGATAGAACTATCAATTTACATGGCTTTGTAACTTCGCACTATTTATTTCACAAATACACCTAGCTGCCTTTTTACTCCTAATTGTATGGCATGGTAGAGTTTTTATAGGAAATACCCAATGAGGTTAATCGATCAATAATTTCACACAGAATTCGTGAGATCCCAGCTCGTTATGTTATTGCATTTCATTTTTCTGCGAGTACAAATGTGATAATTGAAGCTCTCTGAAATTCCAAATTATGTTTAATGTCATCTGCTTGAAATATGTTTTCTCAGTAGATTTTCATAATTATTCAAGTGCGAATGAAAACATTTAGGAAAAAAATGAAACCTGCCAGTCTTGTCCGTTTTTATCAGATGCAATATTATCAGCGCCACAGTTTCAAACAAAATGATTTTGAAGGGTCGAGAAATAATTGTAACATATCCAAATTTATTGAGTTAAGTAAGAAACCGGAAAGCGCTAAATGCATGGAAAGTTTGGATCCACAAAAATCGAACATTTCACACCAACCATTGTTAGAAAACACTGAGCGTAAATCATTTAATACCACAATGAGTCGAATAAATGTTTAAGTCAAATAATTACGTGCACAACGCCATGGTTTTTACCAGAGAAGGTTTTTGCCAATTAAATCCATCACCCAAACAATCGAACGTTTACTGTCACTGCGGAAAGTTAAAATTCTGGTCCATCAAAGTTAGCAATGTGTTCAAAATGCTGAAATAAGACCATGGAACTTCCATTATGAAAGAACTTACTCAGTGTGGATAGAATTCAAAGAAATGACTCCTCATAACGTTTTTCTCAAGATCATTTTTATACCACAATTCATCATAAATTGATCTGTCACTATTTTTATACAGACGAAAATCTTAAGGTTATTTCAGGGAACAGTAACTGGCTCTGAGTTATGATAAAAAGCACAATTTCCCACCACGTCTGATAGAGGAAAATTCTCATTTTGTAATCGTCGATTATTCTTCTGCAGCGGAGCCGATCATTTTGAAAATTTACTTTCTGCCAAATGTGGTATTGCGCTCTTGCTACTGAGCTTTCGCAACAATATTCTTTCTTGTTTTCCGCATACTTTGTGTATTGTTTGATCCATTTACCACTTGAGTTTTGCAAATGGGTGGAACATTTGATAGGAAAACGTCCAATCATAAGCTTACTTAAATTTGTGGCTTTTTATATTTTGTTTTTAATGAAACTTGTTTGCTTAGTTCATTGAAAAAGCTGCAATCTTCCAAGATTTTCACACCCGAAGATTGTGTGAAAATAAAGACAATCGTTAAATATCAGAACCGGCCAAGAGGATGAAGTAAAAATTATAACTTTTAGCTCAACGTTTTTATTTAAAAAAAAACACCCACTTTTCCGCCTATTTCACAGCAGATGGTTATCAGGTCTCCGTATACTGCCAAGTGACAAAGAAGGATAAAGCAATTAGTGTGACGTATTGAAAAGAGCTAAAGCAAAACATGGCGTTGCCACAAGGAACAAAACTAACAAACGGGAAAAAAGAAGGGATTCCGGGGTCAGAGGAAAAGTGTCTGCCTTTCGACTCCAACTCTGACTCCCAGCTTCCAAAATTTTCTGACTCCGAACTTTCTAAAATTGCCGACTCCCGACTCCGATTTCTTGGCATAACGTGCGAACTTAGACTGTCATACAATAGCAAAGAAGCGAGTACCAACTAGCATCTATGGGAATTTTGGTGCACAGCAGGAATTCTTTGTTTTAAAATGTTAAAAAGACACTGTAGCATTTCGAGTTGAAATGTTGAAATTTTCAACAGGCTCGACTTAGGAATTCTAACTTAGAAGTGCGATGTTAAAATAATTCAATTGGGCTTTCGGAGTCGGATAAAAAAATACCACTCCGACTCCTGGTGTTCTTAGAAATCCTCCGACTTCTTGAGCCTCCGACTCCACAACCTTAGCAAATAGTGCTTCAAGCCAGGTCGGAACCTAAACTAAAACCAATCGAAATTTGTAGCTTATTATAAGATTTGCAAATTTGGTGAAAAGCAAGTATTTCTTCTTTTTATCCATGAGGGAATGTCTGACGACATTTCATGAAGTGCATTAAACGCAGTGTTTGTCAAATATAACGCAAAACAAGGTCTTTTTTTGAAATCATTTTCATACGTAACAATTGGGGTTTTGACCAGTTTTTTTTTGCATTCCTGTTTCAGAGTATGCTTTGTTAGCGCACTTTTATCGGCATGGCAGTTGTTCATGTAGCTTAAGTGCTATTGTTCTGGGTTTATTAAATTTCTTCTTTGTTTCGCCAATGCATAGTGGGTCATAACCACGAGGGACACATAGAAAATAACTTCCTGATGGCTATGTACACCGATAGAATTCTTTGTACTGTTAAACATGCTACCAACAGTATCTGTGTTTTTCGCAAACGCGTTGATTTTGTGACTTCCAGGCACTTTCGTTTTAACCGATTCTGATAAGGAAAAACTACGGAAGTCCGATTAAGTGCAACTTTATCAGCAAAATCTCGACGTTCGTGGAGTTTCAAAAATGCAATCTTTATCGTCATGGGCGTCAGAAGGATTTTTTCTAATTGGGAGGTGCAATAGCGGATTTTTCCAGAGGTAGCCGTAAAGATTTTTCCAGGGGGGCCAAAAAGGTTTCGTTTTGCCTCTCGAAACAAATAAAACAACCTCTTTTTTGCTAAAACTTCATAGGAAAATGTCAAATTTCAAAAACCGGGAGGGCTTTTCCCCCCCGCCACCAACTTCCAACGCCCGCGTTTATCGCATAAGTTTGACAAGTCCTTTCAACGGTAGCCATTCGTTGAACGTTTGAAATTTCAGCTATCCGTTAAACATTCAAGCAGAAACAGTCGCTCTTTCGTCATACGGCACAAGAAATACCTCAGCCAGTAGGGTGTGCATGGAATTCAGGATGACTTTCACTCTTTTTTGCAAATTTGGGTACATATCCATGTATTCGTTTTCCACATCTGCAAGTGATATATTTTCAATTGATAATTTTGAAGAAGTGGACACCATCCAAATTTAACATGTTTCTTTGCGTAGGACAAAAACAAACTTATTGTCTTACTGTGGTAGCAAAAGTGTGTCTACAGCAAGCACTGTTGTCACTCATAAAAATGAAATGTATATTTATAGACTTGTTTTCTCGACGCAGATCCGTTAATCCACTCAGAAATATACAACTTCCTACTTTGAGATTGCGAGTACTTTGAAGAAACCTTTGCATTCACAATAGGCCAAAAAACTGAAAAAATTATTTAACATCGTGTTTCATTGCATATAAAACATGGAAACATTCTAGTAAAAAAAAATTAGTCACGTGAGAAATTGAAAAATTCCTTGAATCATTGCTAGTTGTTGTAAAGAGGAAAACTTGTTCAACAGCTCACAGCAGCAAATATGTGTAGGCCAGCTATGTCCAACCCATATGCCTTAGTGAGCCTAAAAGTGTGTCACTATCTTGACAGGGGCCGCACATTGAATGACATATTATTGAGGGCCGCACATTAGATGGCTTACCTTGATCTGAGCAAACTAAATTTAGCTTAAACGAATATACTGAAAGTGTTCGACTCCTAACCGCAATGGAAACAGACGTTATAAATTGGCACTGAGGACCACTTGTATCTAAAATGTTAAGTTCAAAATTATCAAAACAAGGGAAGGTTGTCAGTATGGGATACTTTTACTACAGCAAAAGCTTAAACTGGGCCGCACAAAACCCTCGACTGAGCCGCATTCGGCCCGTGGGCCGCGAGTTGGACATAGCTGGTGTAGGCTAAAGACAATAAATGCAAATTTCAAAATTAACTTTATCCACGTTTTAGCTGACACGCAATTCCTATTTGTTCGAATATCAAATAATCTGAACCAAAACACGTATGCTGCAACTGCAACATAACATTGAACGTCGGACGATCTTCTAATTGTCGTTCCGTGCACCATGACATCATTCTCGTGAGATAATATGGTGCATCTTCAGGTATCTCCTCAGGCGTTGGTTTGTTTATTCCGCTGATTACGCGTTGTTCTAAGATTTTTTGCAAAACCCTGGGCTCAGTGTTCAGAACTTCACCTTGAATAAACAGAAACAGGTGTACATGCAAGACAAACGTCTATTAAATTCAGAAAAAAAACACGTCAACATCTATCGCCGATGAAAAAGTGTCTGAAAGTTTAACACAAGATTTTCACAAAAACATGAAGCTTTACCTGTGGATGTACATACAAAAAGTTTTGCCGTATGAATGATATTTTGTTACAATTCACGCGCTTGTGTAGTTGTAAGGTAACGTTTTGTCATTGTCAGGTTATGCCGAAACTCTAAATCTAAAGTTGCTTATTTAATTTTGGCGCTTTTACTTGATGTACAGTAATAAAGCATGTTTTGGAATGTTTTTAGTTGATTTTCCTTGCTAAAATAAAACATGTTTTGGGATGTTCTCTTCATTCACCAACCTACAAATGCGCACTGCTGGTGTAGTCCAACAGTAACTACATTAGGACAGAAAACTGGATTGACTACGCAAACGACTCTGATACTTTTCTCGTACGAAGTAATGCATAAATTCCCTTGGTGGGGATTGGACCAGAAAATGGGCCAAATATCATCGTCCAATGTGTTTTACGAACAAAAGTGATTGCGCACAATAAAGCCTCTCCATTTAGGATGCAGTGATTACTGGATGAATACGCTTAGAGTGGACTCAGTAAATGGTCTCTCCTCAACAAATGTGTCCGCAGCAATGGCCCTTGTTACCCCTGTAATCGCAAAAATTGCTTTGTAATTGAAGCGACCAGTCCTCATTAATGTATGAATGACTTATCGCGAGTGTTACAAGAAGGATTGGTTCCTCTGGGCAAATATTTTGTTTACTTTCAGAAGTAGGTTCATTTTAGTAAATACGACGAAGTTCACTATTTTTGTTCGTAAATGTCACTTGCGTTCTTTTGAAAGGCCATCACGTTGACATCTCCTGCTGCTTGTCAAATACATCTTTTTGCAGTAAACCTGGTTTTATACACAAAATTGTCGTGATATTTGCAATAGTAAAGGAAAAATTAATTAAACACTCTTGAATGATGTAGAGTTTCTGTGTGGTATGAGCTATTCATCAATATTTTACCATGTTGAAAAAATTTACCCAAAACCAACATCTACTTAAAGGTTAGCGTAGTAGTTGAAAAACAACAAAAACATCTTGTCTTTCCCGTGCACTGTGTGATCCAAGAGAATAGAGGTTCATGTTGTTCTTGTACGGCTGGCGATCTGCCACGCTAGAGGTATTGAAAAAGGACAATTAGTATGCACAAAAGTACTTGTTGTAGACCAAGAAAGCTCGTATAACTGTCGAACCCGCCTCAGTTTATCAACTTCAACGCATTTCGCACAACCAATAGAGAGCTGCTCCTGGCCAGAGAGGGTGAATGAAAATGACCGATTCATGGTGACCCACAAGACATGTAGCATTTGGCTAAAATGACCCCACACCGTTTTCTTTTTGTGCACTGAATGTCAATCCACTCAACTATTAGTCAGACAAATGCGTTCTCATCCACTCTAATAAAACGTTCTAAGTCCACAAGGGTTCATCTGAAAAAATTGTCAAAATGAAACAAAAAATTGCTGGATGTCTTATGATCTTCTTAACTTTGGATCTATAGGCTAAAGCATAAAACCTTTGCTAAATCAAGCGTCGAAACTGAGAATGCATAGAACTTACCTAAACCAAAGGCGTAAGGAATTTTGCATGTCGCCAACTCCCAAATAAAAATTCCAAAGCTAAGAAAAAATATTTAAAGTAAGACGCTACATCAAATTAGAGGACAAACAAAATTACTCTCGGACATTTGATATTAAATGTCAGTAAACACTTTTATAAACCATCTTGCTGATGATCGCTTTCTTTGATGAGCTTCATCAGCTCATGCTCTCTCAAACGCCAACAATTTCATCATAACCGATGCTAATACAACAGTGTCGTCTCAGTCCCAAAGTGCAGTCTGATATACGCACAAAAATAGTGGACCCATTTACCACAGATAGTGACCAGCATCGCTTTCATCTATGCCAAGGGCGGTCCCATTTACTATTACAGGCCGTATGAATTGTGGAGCATAGCCGGCGAGACGCAAAAAATAATTCATTTTAAATTATGCCGAAATTCTGAATTTACCTTGCTAAAGAAAACAACTCTAGAAACCTGCCAGGAAAGCGAAAGACTACCTTTGACTAACTGTCTAGATATCTCCTTATCATGGAGTTTTCCTTTAAAGCGATGTTGTGACGTAGGTAATAAATTTTCTGATGCTGGCCATTTTAAATATTCAGGCTGGCCGCAGGTTCAGCACCCTTGATCGATGCAGTCTCAAGATCCCTTGATTAGCGATACCGTGTACCCAAGAAAGAGGATCATTGGTATTGTTATATCCCAGGAGGAAGAACGAACAAGGCCTTAGATCACATCATCGTCTCCCGAGGCTGGAGGTCTTCGCAAGCAACGCTCCTGTCTTTTGGAGTGCATAGTTGGGTAGTACGGGTCAACGTCTGCTGACTGCGACTTTTAACTAAAATTTAAATCTTCATTGTCGGAACAAAGTTGAACGCTCCATGATTCTAGTTGCATGAAAAAACCCACGGTTGCAATACGTTTGCATTTTTTTCTACAAAGTGGGTTTTTTGACCATAATGTTTGAGCCAAAAACACTGGAAATCCAATCAAAGGCTCTAGAGACACGCATTGCAGCTTAGTTTTTATTAAAATGTTGAGTCAAAAAATTGGCTTTTTGCGTTGGCGCCCAGAGCACAACGAACTGGTCCAAAAATGCGTAAAGCTACCCCTATTTTTACATCACCCACAAAAAGCTCAAAATCAAAACTTTCCAATTATTTCTCTAATCGATACTACAATACTTTCCGGATCTTTAGAGTGTTTGAACAGCTCTCTAGCTCTAGCGGCTGGAGTTATGGGTATATAAGTGGCTGCCACGATCGTACCTTCTACGGGCCTAAAGAGTATGCGACATTTTGAAAATATTTAATTTTTACTTTTTGTACTGTACATAGTTTGCTCTGAATGCTCTGAATGCAGTGAAACGAAGTCATGCAAACAAAAATTGTAGATCAGAGCTCTTCAACTCTTCTGTTCAATCGCCCCCTAAAGCAGCTTTGCTTAAAAATCGCTTCCCACTTATGAATTTGATGTTGACTAAAATATTGTTTTAATTTGAAAATATTTCAATGCTCGGGAAACAAGCATGCAATCTAGTTAGCACAAAAAAACGAATAAACAAAACGAATGCAATTGTAGCAAAAATGTGTCATTTATTTCTAGACGGTTGGTTCCAACCACTTCGAACCTTGCCCCAGGTTTTTTTCTGTGCGTTTTTTGAAAGCAGGTTGCAGATTAGTGAGCTTAAGTCATGTGGCGTTTCCACCGGTCCTGTTAATGTTAAAACGATTGTGGTATTTATTACGCATGTGCAGTACTTTACTGCTCAGCAACATGCGTCGTGAGAAACTCCAGAAGCAATAATAGCTTAACGTTTCCCATATTTCCGGAAAACGCTCACTGCACTTGATCCAAAAGTCTGATCATCAGTGTTAATGAAATATGGCACGGGTTTCATCACCACTTTAAGTTCCTGGATGTGAAATCGCATTCGCTTATGTTAGTTTACTGGCGAAAAGGCAATTCACTCAGCCACTTTCTATGCAATCCAACTTTCGGCGTTATTTCCACAACAGAAAGACTTCTTAGCAAGCCTCAAACTACTGGTGGCGTAAACGATTTTTTGGAATTCTTAGTTTAGCCAAGATAAGGGTGGTTACGCTTGTTAGTCTAAGTCATCCTTTTCCTAGCCTACTGTACCGGTATACTCTGTGATGAGTCAGATGAACACAGTATACTGTAACTATATCCACATGCACAGTAAAACACTTGGGCTGACTGAAAAACATGATAAGTATGTTTTACAACTTACGACTAATTGTAATTAATTTTACTAGCCACTACGTATAGCGTCTCGCAATTATTTTCCCGTGTTTTTTCAAAAGAAGACACTTCTTCCCACTATTTTACTACCAAAGTTACGAACCAAAGTTAATGAAACACATGATAACCGACTGCAACTTGCATTGCCTACTAATAAATGTTTTGGCAATGCTCTACCGAAGACTACATGAAGTCTTGTTTCAAGGCAATTCTGCTAAAATCAACACATCCAGTTGGAGGGATTTGTCACAGTTCACAGCAGAAAATCAGATTAACCTAATCAAATATTTTGAATAAGGTTCTTAATCGCAGCGAAAGCCGATGTGATGAAGTAAAGGTAGCAATATGTCACGATTGGTGAACCATTTTTTAGATCGTCAAACAAATTGTAGGTTTTCCTCTTTAAGAATTGGAGTTCGGCCAATTAGGTATTTTCCGATAGCTATGTCAGTATTGGTCGCTTTCAACCAACATAAATACAATAAAACGAACTAATGCATTCAACTGTATACGAGAAGAGTTCAAAATTCCGCGCGCGTCGATTTGCCTACAGACTTGTAATGTTGTTGCTTGATGTCACTTATTTGACACTGCTCATGCATTGACTGGATCAACAAGCTACTGTACATGTTGCAACAGTTTCACCACTATTTCATTGAAAATTCATCAGAACCGCATTACTTTGCTCCCAACCAGCAACACTCTCCATGGCCTTGGACGCAGGATGGTTAGTCAAGTGAAGTGTTACACAGGACAATGTGTGTTTGAATGTTACATCACCAGACATTTATCTTGTGAACTATAACCTTTGTTACGAAACATGCAAATGCATCAAAATGATTTGGTTCCAAAGTGGCAAATGAATTTTCCATTTTTGGAATAAATTCATTATTTTGGTATATTCTAACCAGCAAAAATCGCTTCCCCCCTGGAAACTGAAATCACCCCCCAAATCTGGTATATCACAAAATCGCACCCATAGCCAGCGGGGGCAATTTCGTCCCTGTTGAATACCACTGCTGTAAATGAACGTCATAGAAAGCAATTTCTGATCTAATTATTCAGCGCCTTCACATGGCATGATTGGGAAAATTGTGGAACATAGTGAAATAAGCATTGCTGCAAAGACGCATTTCGCCTTCTCTAACGTCTTCGTCCTCTCACAGGACAAAGTGAGTCAGATTCACCGATTGAGCTTATAGTTTGTGTTTGCAGAGAGAGACACGTCAACAAAATGGTGCTGTGATCAGGATGTGAAGGTCGTGCCAGGTGCAAACTTCACAAAAAGAACGTGCGATCGGTGCGGCTCGTTGCAAAACATGAGGGGAGGTTGTTGTAACTTCTCCGGTGGTGGTGCGTTGTATGTGAAATTCACCACGAACGGGATGTGCGTGAAGAACAACATCCATTTGTGTGGCGCGAAAAACCAATAATAGAGTGATTGCGGTGTGTGATTTCTATTGTTGCTTGCTGCCACAGTGTGAAGCTTTGCGCACTTGCCGCTCGGGCTTTCCGATCACAATAATAGCAGATTGTGACTATGATACCAGTTTTAGTTGTATATTAGTTGACAAGCTGTATACTGGTTAGCAAGGTACATAATAGTTAATTCAGTAGTTCACCATTTAATTCAAACACATAAATGGAATACATCTTATTGCGATTATGAGGTTATATATGTTTTTGAAAAAAATATACATATGTATTTATATATATAATTGTTTGAAAAAATTTAAAGCTAGATCTCATATACTACTGAGTTACATACCGTAAAACACTTGCTCAGAATGGTAGAATCCAAAAAATGTAGTCTTGTAAATCTTTAATACTCACAAGCACTGCAGCTCAAAATTTTATAAATGAAATCCCGTGTTTTACAGTTACAGTAGAGCATTGGCGTTACCCTACTGCGTAAACAAGATTTCGTTCTAGTGTAATGGGTTCAAATTTGACCGGAAATTGAATGCGAGTTGAAAAATTTTGTTGCGTAATGTTTGATCAGCTCCTTAACATATATTGCTTCTTGTGCTTGCCATTATGATTGATTGTGAACAGAGTAGAGTAGTTTGGAAAATAAATCATGTTGGTGATCTTCGCCTTAGGTTCTCAAAGTGCTCCGTAAACCTCGGGGCTCCGCGAGCTATTCGTTTGCTTATTGAAATACCGACTTGGATAATTTTGCAATTGTCCAAAGAAGCAATAACGGCAACAAATACATCCGAGTCATTACATAAAGCACTTCCAATTTACTCAGGAACATCAATCGGTAAGTAAAAATGTGTTTTTTTTTGTTTTTATTTTTATAAATTTATTGTGGGGCTCCGTAAATTATGGTCAATCTCTTCATGGGCTCCATAACACCAGAAGTTTGAGAACCGCTGATCTTCGCAATTTTTCTGTAGAAAATACTAAACAATAACGAAACGCACTTTTCGCTGAATGTTCACAATTCGGCAAAAAGTCTGTTAACAAATTTTTCTGGAATTCACTCACAAAAATCATAATTTTTCTAAAAGGTGTCGATGAAATCTTGAAATACCACTAAACACAGACGGATCCAGGTTGGGCTAAGGCGGCTGAAACCACCCCTAAATTTTTTCAGATACGTTTTTTGATCGATGGTTCTCGACGGTGAAACGTCGATTGGGAGGATTTTTTGGATAGCCTTTAAATAAACCATTTCTTACACAGGGATAAGGACGAAAATATTGAATGCAAAGCTTATTTTGCTGAATTTGGGCAGTCCGAGTGAGTTTATTTCACTATAAATGAAACTTCTAACAAACTATTTTCTATATAAAAAATATGGATCTATTGTTACGTAAATACGTAAGTGTTTATATAAAGTATTTACATTACATATACGTTATATGAACCGCACATCCAATGGCGTAGCTAAGGGGGGCCAGAGGGCCACTGCCCCTCCAAATTTTTAGAATATCTTGTCATTTTGAACTTTAACAAGCAGTATCTCAAGCAAAATGCTGTTGCTCGCCGAAAAATCAAAAATTTTGAACCACCCAAAATTTTTAGCTGACTGTGCCACTGCGCACGTAGGTATTTAAACTCTTGTTTCATTTGGGTAAGATTGGGCTTCTTGAGGACAAAAGATGAATAAGGAGCACACTCAGAACTATCGCTATAATGTTTTCGATAGGGTGGCTTGACATTCTCAAAATTGACACATATTCCAGTGATTAATAACGTTTCACTTTGAGGGGCTTGAAGCTTTATTTGAGGGGGAGTTAAATCCACCTAAACCCCCGTGTCGCTGGAACTGATCAGACTGTGGGAAAAAGCTGAATAAGCTGCAGGTCAAGCTATTTTTTTCTACAAGCTTTATGAATCAGAGCAGCTCATGTTATTACTGTAGTTAAGCGAAGGCATTAAAATTACGCTACAACGAATTTACAATGCAGCTAACTACAGGCTAAGTTAGAGCACTGAGTGACAGCGTAAATTCCTAACCAACAAACCTAACCGTAAAACGTAGTGTACATGTCAGGTAAGCTCAAAATGAAGCACACTTACCTATAGTCTGTGCTGAAGATGACTACTGATTGGTGTCAAACCTGCCAGTAGGAGTGTAGTGGGGTAGGAACGCGTGGGAACGGCGTTCCCACACCTCTGCACTAGTAACGTTACTTGAAGATTTACATTTTGCATTTCAATTTCTACGTGTAGCGCCTGCAGCAGCATAAATGAATAAATGGAAAGTTATCTCGTGTATAGCACCGTTGCACGAAAGTGAAACAGGAAGGTCCAGTATGGAAATTCTTGTAAGCGCATCAGTCTTCCTTTATGTTTGGTGTTGTAACGGCGTTCCCACACCTCTATTTTGAGCAGTACACTCCTGCCTGCCAGCAAAAATTTTAGGACAAAAGCTCAGCTCAGCACGAAATCAAATGCCTTATAATCGACCAATATTCTGCTGTCTCGAATAATTTTTTTCAACCTACTGCACAGTAGGCCTATTTCTAAAATTGCGTTACCGCGATATAGTGGCGTTTCGTACAAAAAAAAATCGAATGGATAAGAAGTTGGTCAGTGACTCACTGCAAACATCATGTTTCTAGCTGTGATGTGGAAAAATATTGTGTGATCATTTTTAATGCCCTTGTGATCCAATAAACATCTTCCAGAGCAACGTTCCAGCATAATTATTTCATTTGTCTCTACGCGTACCCCAAACGTTTTTTGGGCTGGAGGATTTGTGCTTGTTTTGTAAACAATATACCTTTTTTTCGAGCTTCAAGAGTTTTTTTGTGGTCAAATGGCTTGGATAAGCAACAGCATTTATTTTAAATAGTTTGTGATTGATAGTTTGCCACTGATGGGTAGGTATGTTTGTAAACAAATTTCGACATTTTGGTAGGACGATCGTGATGTGCAGGGTCGTAACGAGGTTAGATGGCGTCTGGAGCAAGAAACAAGTGTGGCGACCCCATGTTCAAACCTGACATCTTTCGGAAGCAAACGTATTGCTTTGAAAAAAGTGCTTATGACATTTTTGTGACTTGTGCTCCGCGCAGTGATTCGGTGCCCGGGAAATTGTGACCCTTGCCCCCTCGATACGTCTCTGGTGTCATGCAATAAAAAACGGAATTTCTTTTCGAAAATAAACAACTTTTCAAGTCAGAACGTCATGAACGTTTCCTCCATGAACATCTGCAATTTTCGAAAACAATACGGCATGGATCTTGCGCATAGTGCCAACAAAGGTTACTGGCGACCTGTCAGGTTTCTTCGCGTAGTTTTTGTGTCACTTCTGTGCCTGCCACAAGCGTTTTCAGGCGTGCATGTGTGTTTGTTTTGTGAATAACAAAACTTTTCCGACATTCAACAAGTTACTTTTTAAAGGTTAGATTAGTTTGAGCACAATTTCGGAATTGTTTTGAAGGTCGCTTCTGCTCCGGAAATGTCCCAGTAAGACTGGGTAATGGTGAGAATGTAATTTAGCCAAAATGTGTATGGTTATTAACCGTGTTTGTTAAAAAAGTTACCTGAGCAGTTGGGTCTTCACTG
>JGI24021J15306_10000818_pt1 | contig 27133 bp, 13 predicted proteins | sample Ectturendosymbi1_FD_15306 | JGI IMG/M metagenome (IMG submission 15306) | reverse complement strand
TGTGCACCCCCACCCTAAGCATATCGTCTATTTCTCCCATATAATTTGACATTGGTTTGGGAAAAAATCTGCTGCAAAGAAAACTTTAAACGACATTGCAGACAGAGGATAGATTGAATTCTACGCTGTGAAAGTCAAAACACTTGGCGTCGACAAAATTGATTGTGGCTTTAAAGCAGCTTCTCACCACACTGGCCTACCTTCTGCAGGATCAGATCGACCGGACCTGTTGAACCATTCCTGGTATCCGGCTGGACCATACATTCTGGTCCGGAACAAGACGTTCTTATCTTTGGGTCGTAACCGTGCCATAGTGATAACAGTGGATTCCACCTTTTGCGTGTTGAAGTTGTTGGCGGTTTCCTGCGATGAAATGAAAACCAGTACAAACGGGTGAAGGGAACTGGTGTCGCGTGATGTTTGGCAGTGGAGTCTGTGATTCTGGGTATACGATCCCGAAAATTTAGATTTTTCGGCAAAAGACTTATGAACGCGTTGCCAGGAAAAGTCTGGAGCAAAAATTTTGCGCTTCTGTAAAACACTGGATAGACTCCAGGAGTCCAGGAGGTCAACAAAATTCGCATGCTCCTGACAGCATGTCAAATGTTGGAATAAATTTGGCGCTAAAAGAAGAAGCATACAAGCAACAAACTGCTGTGCAGAATGCGACAAGTCTAACCTTAAAATCCAAGTAAGTGCCACGAAATGCAGCGCACACTCGCAACGCGTCTTTGAGCGCTTTGTGCGATCGATGGGTGTCTTCGAATGGATTTTCTCCGACAAGACTGCGAGCTCTTGCTACGACCTACGGATGCACATAACAGTGGTGACGTCGCATTGCGCTTCAGGAATATAAAACTTACGTTTCTAGTCAAACGATTGCAACGCTCGATTTACATATAACATCGTTACTTCATGGCAAACATACGCAGCTATGCCGTTCAACAAAACAGAAAGATCCCAGCAAAAAAAAATGCAGACACACATATTTGAAGCAAAAGAAGAGAACACGTTTTTGGAACTAATGACGAACCAATTGCTTGTAGTTTATGCGTGATACTTTTACTGTTTATCTCAAATTGGCAGGACCCTCGAAAATTTTCAATGGTCATCAACTTAAAAATTTGTGCCACGCACTCACATGTGCTTGGCCATTTATATAAATAGCAAACGAATAAAAGGTTGAGTTATAACTGTTGTGTCTGATTTGTTCCAAAAAGCTACTGAAACAACAACCAATTTAAGTCATACTTAGTAATAATATTAATGCACAGCACAGCCTTAGTAGTACATTTTTAGAAAACACTTTGCCAGTGACAGCTAACCAGGTAGTATCCTACGAAATGGAATAATAACTTCTAATTTCAAAATTATATTCAGAATGACTGCGCTGAATGAAATACATTGTTTTTCGAAAATGATGTAATCTTGTTTTTGAACGAATGAATTCTCTGGTTTTTTGAAAAAATTATTTTCATCGCCCGTGCTGAACGTGATTTTGCAAAGTCAGGCACTTTCAGAGAATTACAATGCGATTTGTCTGAATTGCAAACCAAAGCTTTTCTTTAATAACCCAAGGAAGTATATTTAGATTTCGTACAACAGCGCAAGTATTGCAACAAAAGACGTTAAGTTTTGGGTTTCTGAAACAAACGAGAAAAGAAAACGACGTCTTTGTTGTTAAATGTCGTTGTCGCACCACAACGTTTTCGAAATGTATCGTCCAAAACCGACATGTATTTATTTTCATCAGGCCTCATGTTTGGGTTTGAAAGACACGAAAACAAGCATAGACCTTTAACAACAGTGCAGGAAAATGCCAAAAACTGCCCAACATCAAAGGAATGATTTTTCAAATGCATTACGTTACCTAACTGCAGCAATAGCAGGGAAAGCGAGTTCTTTCAAACAATTCAAACGACTTTTGCCTCTTTTGCAAGAAAGCACCTCCATTAGCTGAATGCCAACAACTTACTTCGTTCGATAACATTTTGAGCAGGTGGGCGAATGGCTGGGGCTCGTGGTAGTAGCTTGAATGTTTCCATATTAACAGAACAGTGTGCAAAAGAGCTGGAAACACTGCATGAGAAACGTTTTGCGTCAGCCAAACGAGGCAACACGACATTGACGTTGAGGTCAACACAGTCGCTTCGAAAGAACACAGCGCAGTGACGTGCTTTTTACTTTCAATCGTAATCTTTTAGCGACCTAAAAAAACACGCAAGGTCACGCATTGGATGCTAGTCATTACCTTTGAGCATCTTGTCAACGGACGGAGTCCGGTACATGTCTTGTATCCAGGGTAAAAGCGTTTCAAAGCAGCCAAGCCTGATCTTTGCATCTTCCAAAGCCCTCTCGATTTCTTGCTGCACCTCGCCAAATGACTGTGCGTAGGTGCTGTTTGCATGGCTTAAATTTAGGAGAATGTCAGATGCAATCGAAGCTGGAACAACAAAACGCTGCTGTTTTGCATGCCACATCACCTACCATTAGAGCAGGGGTCCCAAACACCTGGCCCGCGAGGGCATTTTGTGCAGCCTGTGATGCTTTCTGGGTATCTTCAAATATTTAACATTTAGGTTATTTAGTTTTTTCACCGGTGTTTAAACGTGCTTGACCAGCGAATGAACAAGGTCCTCTTAAGCGAACGTAGAAACGCATTGAAATGATTTGCCTACTACTCACGATACCTTTCGCAAGAAATAAGATGTAAAAGCTGTTTCTATCAAGGTTCAGGTACTACCATTGTTTCGCGAGCGTCATAATGCGGCCCTCGGGTAGTCATAAAGCGGTCCTTGATTATTTATAAGACTTCATTTGGTCCTCGGAGCAATTTGAGTTTGTCATCCCTGGATTAGAGATATGTTGTCTCTTGTACCGCTGCGATCAGTCGTGACTAAACGTCATTTCAAATACTTCCACGTTTTGTTTATACTTGCTGGTTTGCAGCTGACGCACTATGTAATTTAGTTTTAAAAAGTCTACAAGCGAATCCTGGCATCCTTGGCAACATGCCAGCATCTTGAAAATTGTGTATGTGTTACCTTCTAGTTGTTGCAATATCGAAGTGGTGTGTTCAATATACTTTCTCCACATTGCGATCTCGTGGTTGGGACGAACGGGCTTGTTTTCTTCTTTGCTAATCTGACTAAAACGAGACCAATAACTCAAAAAAGCACGTACGCAAAACCTTTAAGCATACGAAGTAAAGTAGTTTTAAAGCAGCAAACGCAATTGCAAAAATTTTTAAATGACCGTGTTATCTAACGCCAAACACATTTTATCAAAACACGAAGCTAACGCAATAACCCCAGTAAAACAGCAAAAGCAACAGAAATTCGTACACTGTAGCAGCGAGGGCGTCGTGATGCAAAACGCCCTTGATTTGTCGAATCCATCCAACCACAGCTGACTCCAAAACATGAACCACCGCTGGTTGCCGTTGTTCAAACGCCGCAGCCTCCGCCAGAACATCGATGCAAGGCAGGGGCAAAGTAACCTGAGGAAGAGGTGGACTGTTCTGTGAGCGCAGCGACCACTCACGTCACGGTGCGGCATCAACACAGAGAGTAGAACAGTAGTCGTGGGTTCGAAATCTGAACGAGGAATTCATGTCGCCCCACAAATTTCAATTGCGTCACTTCAAGGTTTAAAAAGTAGAAGAGCAACAAGGTCAAGGAAGACAAGGTGTGGGTAAGTCAAGAAAGGAGAATAACGTCGAAGTGAAAAAGGACGAAAAGCAGCGATCATGAAGATGAAGCTGAACAAGATCAAATACCGAAGAACAGTAAGGTCAAGTGAGTTTAAGGTCAAATAAGGTCAAGTATTACAGAAAATCGTCGTAGACAGCACGTGAAAGTAGAAGCCTAAATAATGGAAGCATCATTTCTATTAAGGGTTTACATCGTTACTATTTCATAATAAATACTACTACCATGTATCAGCAAAAAGGGAATATGCGTGAAAAATGACTAATTACTTAATATCCGCTACGTTATTAATTTATCTGGCGTTAAAATCAGCAATCACCACCAGCTGCACTGAAAATGATCGCCGCCAACTGTTAATGCCGGATTACAACACCGTTTCAAGTCAGTTTTCATGTCTAAAGGCGTTTGCATTCGTGAAAATTCAAGCGAGTCGTGTTCACATTCCTTCTCCAAGGTCACAAAACATATGATAAAATCATGTTTTGACATTGAAATTAGAATTCCGCTATTCTATATAGCGTGCCTGCTTACGAAAAAGACCCGAACTACTGCAAAGCGATGTTACTTACGTTGCCTTCTGATACACCTCTTGAAACTTCAATGTTGCCAAGAAGACGATGCAAAATATCCATCAATTTATCAGAAGTGATGGAAGTACTGGAGTCACTCGACATCAATTCTGTGTCAGTGCAGAGAAGCGGCAGGAATACATCTCTGCAAAACAGGCGTTGCGGGGTCAATTCTGGAATCGAGACAAACAGGTGAAATAACTGGCCCGGTTTTCTGTCATGACATTTGGACGTACAAACACGTTGTATATCGCAATTCATAGGCCAGGAATGGGCGTCGGAAGGGGGGATGCCCCTCTGGATTTTGAAAAATTCAGCAAAAAAACGTTGTTTTCGTGGTTTCGAGTGGAAAAAAACAAATCTCACCACTTTTGGCCCCCCTTAGAAAAATTTTAGAAAAATCCCCTAGTGGCTCCCCCTGGAAAGAATCTTTCCGACGCCCATGAGGCCAGGGTTCTTCACTGTCCTCGATATTGAACCCTAGGGAGAAGCAACAAGATGCAAGGGGTCGGTAATAATTGCTTTGGTGGATGATACTCTTTTGAGGATTTATTTTAATATCAGAGGATGTTTCGTTTTATTTGTGGCACAGCATGTCTTTCAACAGGGCGAGCACCAACATATTGTCCGGAAAGTTAACCAACGAGGCAAAGAAACATCGATGACACGTGATTACATGCAAATGACACGCTCGTTGACATAATGATAAATCTAAAAAAGATAAAGGTTCAAAAAGTTCAGTGTTTTTAACGATATATGCCCGACGGTGAGCTGGCATTCAGCATGGTGCACAGGATCCGCGTTACTGGAATCAAGCCTTGTCGGTTGCGAGCAAGATTTTCAACTCTAAAAGTACTGAGATGGCTTGCAATGTACCTGGAATCGAATCCTGGTCAAAAAGGCGCATTAAGAAATTGACATTCAACTAAAAAATCTTCAAATGACTTCTTGCAAGTACAGGTACCATGTTTCTGCACTGAAACCATTTCTGCAATTTTTTCAAGACATTTTCAAAATTTCGCTTCAAAATAATTTTATAGCCTTTACAAACATAAGTAATTACTTGAAGGTGATTCTACTAAGTGGAGTTTATCGTATTGCACGAGTCCTGGCCCTGTGGGTATGTGTAATTGCACTGAAAGTTCAACATGAAATTGGAGGCGCTCAACTACTGCATGAAAATGTTATCAATCAACCAGCAAAATCACATTATATTTCATCTGATACCTCACCAGTCACCATGCAAAACGACAGAACTGACAACAACATCTTCATCAAATTACGAACACAAAATTGAATTTTTTAGCCCAGTTTAGAGGGTGTGAAGGGATGGACTCTACGGTTCAAACTTTCTGACCTCCAAGAGGTCATTCTTTATTCGAAATGTAGAAAACTCTACATCTTTTCAAACTTAAACTTAGGGGCAAGCAAAAGCTTTTACGTGCTCTTGCACTTTGCGTTGTGCATCATAACAAATAAATGCTATTTCTGCTGAAACACACTGGTAAGGTCCTGGTTACTAGCTTACTGCGATGACTGATGAAAGACACGTTGCTGGGTACCCCCGATACAAGTTGCTGACTACCCCGTGCTAACAATTTGTGCAGCTAAGTCCCTTTATGGATAGACTCAGGACAATTGCTGATTATTTCCTTTTTGCCAGTGGTTCAACTGGGCATCCAGACGGAGGGTAAAACTCACAGTTGCTTTGTTAATATTTGATTGACAAATTGACAAAAAGCACTGATTGACAAATTGACAAAAAGCACTGATTGACAAATTGACAAAAAGCACTGATTGACAAAAAGCACTTAAAAACGTTTATTTGATATTGGACAATTAATATCTGAGTTTCACTACAATTAAGGCCTATGGATTAAGTTTTTGAAAGCCTGATAGATCTCATTAGGCAGTCCCCATATCACACCGCATATAATTAGTTTCGATAAGACACAGTATCCTGTGTTATAACTGCATAGAAAACTTCGTGTACGTAACTTCTACCATTCTGCAGTTGATATTAACTATAAAACTCTTATTAGTGCTTGGGTAGTCATTCATGCAGTCAGGCTTTGCTGTTATTCAATTCCTTACAAACCGACAGCATACTTGACAAAATGTTTTTCGAGAAAATTATTTAACCACCACCAATAACGTAGCTGGATTTCACTGTGTGCATTACTTTTAAGTTGTTATTCATTTAAAAGAAAAGGTCTATCAGCTGAAAGGAAAAAATTTGTGAGATTCAAGCGTTAATAAATGTCACCTAAATTAATACCAAATTATGATAAAGATGCCAAGGAAAAATTATTACATGAAAGCAGCAAACATGATGAAGCACATACCTGAGAAACATGTCTGCATGTGGCAGGGCAGAAGCCCAATCAAGACATGTGACACCATCATCAAAATTTCCTGAATGCAACTGGGAAGCTGATCCAGTTTTTACAAAACAAATGCATTTCTCAATAACCTGAAAAAAACACAGATATTACATTTATTTCGATAAGAATTATTGAATGACAAAGATGTTTCACTGCCTGCATTACTCAGGTATATGGATGTTTCATGTAACAGCATTTAACCAACAACATAATGCATACAGCATTTCAATGCTGTGGTCACAATGTTCCAGTCTCAACTCAACTGGTTTTGCAGGAAGCAAGTGTCTGCTGCTTCTTTGAAATTAAAATAAAACTGAGATGAAATACAATAAGATCAACACTTTGAACAAGATTCAGACCCTCACCCATTAAAATTGGTATAACATAAATTGAGATGAGAAGGTATCAATTATACAGATAAAATAAAGCAAGGCAAGCCCGCAATCAGGAGAGGAAACCGGGAAATTGACCCCCCCGAAATTTTCAAAAACATGTTTAGTTGTTAGGTACAACAAGTTTACCATCATTTAGACCCCCGAAAATACTACATGGCCCATGCCGTCGTTTTCGCGGCGATCAGAACGACGAAGACACGAGAAAATTTTGCGGAAAGTTCTTATACAACCCAATTGCGAGTACAGACAATGTAACTGCACAACACAAGAATTGTCCTTCCAGTGGCATCGACGATCGCCCGGGCAGAGATTTGTTTAGGTGTTGAAGAGATCGCCAATTTCTCAACCGCACGCACTTGGTCTTCCACAAGGTTATTCTGATGGGAAGGCAGTAGGCAACACGACCGGACTACGACGAAGATTGCATCCGCATTGGAGAGTTTCCCTGCTACAGTCATTATGCCGAGCGCTTGGCCAGACTGAAGCAAGTTCCAATTTTTAAGGTCTTAGCACGACCCGGCCGAGATTCGAACCACACGAACAACGACCTACCAGACATGAAGCGAGCGCTCTAACCACTAGGCCACACAAATATGTTGCAGCTAGTGTTTCCAATCTGGGTTTTGGCGAACCCGAACCCGGTTTTTCTGGCTATTTTCTACTACCCGAAACTCGGGTTTTTTCAACCACCAAACCCGGGTATTTTAAAAATCCTGGAATTGCTGTTACCTTCAAATATTAGTAATTCTGATAACACTGAAGTTGCAGATCGACGCTTGTAACGGCCAAATTAGCACCTTTGAACTTTCAACTATTACCTTGTGGCAAGAGGTGCGAGTTTTGCTCCGTGACCATCGTAGATTGGTCCCTTTATATTTTAGTTCAATTGACCTATTCACACGGATCGTGGCGTAATTTCGCACATAATAGGTGTCTATGCTAACTTTAGTCTTTTCGCTAACCTATTTAAATAACTACCACTTGAGGTAATTCTTCAAAGGTATACCGCAGTTCCGTAGCTACTAGTTAGTTCGTTAATAAGCTGCTATGTATTAGTTCATATACAAGCTGTGATACTTTGCAAAATCGATTCGTTCCTTTTCAGTTTGTAATAACTTTCTACAAAATATTTGGCTTTCCTTCAGAAGCGACCTTAAGTAGAGTACACATTCAGTTTAATGACGTTAGCAATCAAAGAAAAGCAGAAGCTTAGAGCCATTTCTAACACAACAAGGCTCAACCAACACCAAAGTGCAATTTGTGCTCCGTTATACCAAAGGAGGTGTTTCAAGCACCGAAAGTATGATCAACCATTTGAAATAAAAGCACAGAATCCATATAATTCATGAGGGTGAAGACTACAAAACTACTCCGGCACAGGAAGAGATCCTATCACAAATCGTGAAAAAGAAAATAAGTCTTTTTGAGGCTACAAAGAGGTCAAATAACCTGAACAACTGTACCATGCCTTACTTACAATCAAGCCCAAATCAGTGGAACCAGAGAGGGCTTTGTCAGCCACGGGACTGTTTGTTACAAAACTCAGAAATAGACTGAATGATTAAAGTATGCTTTGATTGTCATGCCTCAGTATAAGCATCATTGAATTATAAGCATCATTGAAAAACTGTGCTTAACTTAATTAATAGTTCGCTAATAAGTTGCGCAGGGACAAACAGCAGACATTTCAAAATGGTATTGAGTTTTATCGCTCAAAATCCCATTTATTTCAAAACCCGAAAAAAACGGGTTTTCCCAGGTATCTTTTCTCAGTTACCCGAAACCCGGGTTTTAAAATTTTGCCCCGAATTGGAAACACTAGTTGCTGCTAGCTCGTAAAATTGTCCAAATCAAGCCACTAGATGAAAATGACTGGTATTTCAATTCAGCATTTGAATACTTTCCGACAGTGATATGGTCATAAATTCTATATGTAAATCTTTGGTATTTATCAACCTATTGCTCTGTAAAAAATTGCGGAGGTTATTTTCGTTTAAACGGAATGCGAAGCCAAAATACAAAGGCACTCTGACGCCCAAAAAGTCTTCCGCTACCAGATTCTCGTGATGCGCGACGGTCGTGTTCAACTCAAAATTAAAATACTTTTCGACAGCGATATACAAAATCTTTGGAATTTATTAACCTATTGATCTGCTGAAAACTTGCGGGGGTTATTTTTGTTTAAACGAAATGCAAACTGAAAACGCAAAGGCTTTCCGACACACAAAATGTCTCTCGCTGCCAATTTCTCATATTGCGCGACGGTAGTGTTCATGTCAGCATTAAAATCGGATCGTACTACAATTTTAAAGCTGTTGACATTATTCTGCAGATTTCAAAACCAGAGCCAGAACCAACAACACAGTGACACGTAGAGACAAAGATAGAAACATGCTTACTTTTTAATATATACACAGTTTAGGAAATACTTAATTTTAAGGTTAAAATTTAAAACAATTCAAATTTAATGCAGTAGAAAAGAGCATACCAGTGGTTATCAACAGATCATTACCTTTTTAGGGGCATTCAAAGAGACCTTCAAACTTCCACTTCTGTCTTCACTTGTAAAAAAAACAAATAAACGTTGAGTTTCATCATTTGAAAAAAACTCAATCAGAGTGGCTCGAGATTCATCTCGTACAAATATTCCACGCAGTTCATCTGCTCTTGGCCGCAGTGAAGTTGAAATCCGAGTTTCAATCCACTTCAAACGTTCATCAGTATCCATTCTGGATTGAAACCCAATGTACAACTTCTCTAAACACCCAAACAATTAAGCAAGCAACACAAGCATAAGAATTTTTTGCTGGCATGTACAAATATTTTTAAAGCTATCCTGAAAGTGTTGCAGATGAAATATTTATTTATAGAGCAATTACTGAAAGCAGTAAATTAAATTAAAAGCACTAAAGAGATATTGGCAATAAACAATTCGTTACCGGTAGTCATTTCCCTAAACTGTAATGAGAAATTCCACATAGGAATAGAAAATATATGCAAACAAGTTTCAGAACTAAGAATAAACAAAATGCAGAAACCAACAACCTTTGTTGAGTTTCAAAATAACACTAGATATGAACCGCACATGAACATCAATTTCAACATATTTTCAACAAACAATACTTGCACATCCATCTACATACATAAGCCAAAAGACAACAGATAATACTGTCCAAATGAATCAAAAAGTAATTCTTATCTGAAAGGAAATACAATGAGTCATATATTGGAATGCAGCTTGTCATGCTGATACTAATTATTCAATCTATCAAATTATGAACACTTACTGAAGTGTAGTAGCAAGAATTACCAACAACTTGTCTGCTGGGAACACTGCTCTTAACACTCAGTATTTTGGTAAAACAAGAAAGCAAGAGACACATAGAAAAAGCTAAGACCATATGAAACTTCATAAAGTAAAGAAAACATGTTGTTCACTTCAAAACACAAATTAACAAAAGACGCTTGTGCAGAAATATCAAGCAATGAAACATAAGAAGGATAAAGCAAGTGTGGAACAGTTTTACATGAATCTCGCTACTGGCTATAATTTGGCATTGTTTCCAAATAGCTAATATATGTATAGTACTGTAGGCCAGTGGTTCCCATCTTGTATGAACTCACAATGCACTAATCCTATGCATAAAATTAAACAATGCACTACCCACAATATATATTAACAGACTGCTATTTAATGCGATTCATTAGCTTGCTTGTGATATAGCACATCAAAATGTACAGCTATGCTTGCAACACCTAAGTGCATATCTCTTTTGACAACTATCTTCAAGTATACAACGACTAGGCTTGAACAGTTTTTTTTAAGTCCTAAGATCTTGGTATTGGTAAATGTAAGCTTGTGATGCCCTTGCAATTTCAAAACAATGCACCGAGTGTCGCAACACCCCTTTGAGAACCTATGCTATAGGCCAAAACTTGATTGTAGCTTACTGCCAATCATCATTAATGACAAACATTACTCATAGGTCGTATGGTGTTAGTAGTTATTAAATGAAAATGCCTCAGTAAACGGGAGCTGTGGATTAAAACATGCAGCACACAAAATTCAAAAATAAATAATTAGGCAGTTAAGTTTTGATCGTTTTCTTTAGCATTTGACCCACCAAAACTCTGCATATCATTGTCAAAAAATGAGTAAAATTTAACACTCTATATAAAGAGTTCTCATTGAGTAAAAATACATGCGTTTTGCTATAAAACACTTGTTATCAATGTTGTTTAGTTAATGATGAACTCTACTCATGACCAATGATATTTATTTACATAGAAAAAGTTAGTTTTTTACACATGAAAAAACAATTCAACAAATATATTTGCAACAAACTAACTCATGAGATCACCGCACAATAAACATTAACGTTCTGTAAATAACTGAAATGGGCATCACAACAATTTGCAACAAGTACAAAATTGTTATCATGGAAAAATAAAAAAATTGACTGTACCAGGTAGGCTCATCTTGGAATGACTATCTGCTAAAAATCATTGCTTTAAAAATGCAATTGTTACACATGACTACCAGTCAAGCATATACAAACATTCACACTGGAAATATGGCGGTGGACAAAATTGTGGTTAGTGGTTCCTAAGCCTGCATATTGGATATCCCAAAATCTGATTCCGACATTGTGGAATATGCTGTAGAACACTTTTACAAAGTTTGCAGAAGTTGGTTTACATTAAAAAAAACTAAACTAATGTAGCATAACTGAAGTGAGAAACATTTCATGTTGAGTGAAACTCCTTTTTAATGACATTTTATGTAGAACAAAAAACTTGAGAACAGCAAATGCTAAGAATGGGCACAAGGATTGCTTTAAATCACCCAACAATGTTCATAATTTGCAGTCTGCAGTAGAACATTTATTTATTCAAACAAAACAACTTCTTGTTTTTGATATTTCTATGTTTTGGGAAAAGTAATATTTGATTCAAGCGCCACTTATCAGAGATAAGCGAACTGCCACATGTTACAATTCATATCCAGTCCTAAATTTTAAAACTCAGTCCAACTCCAACCACAGTCCAAAAAAATTTGTAATTTGAAGGTCAAGTCTAAAAAATTAACAAAATACAGATTTTTAAGGACAAAAATGCCACAATTGTTTCTATTAACTCAATCTAAATCTGTCCCAATCCTAAATTTTTAAAGCAATTTATAGTCAGAATCCAATCAAGATCTGAAAAAAAATTCAATATGGACTGGATCGAGTCCAATCCAAGTTCAGTTCACTGCTCATCTTTGCCACTTATGTAGTTGATTACAACAATTCTCTAAGAACATAGATTGCTATACTGTCCATTAAATACAAAGTGTTGTTGCTACAAAATCTGTTCTTGTTGTCTCATTAAGACTACACTATGTGTATTTTTCCAACACCATTTGTTGAAATCCATTCACTTCGCTTTTTCCTTCTAACTTAACAAGCTGTTGTCTAGTACTGAAATATATTCAGAACACTGACTTCCTACAATCATAGCGACCTTTGAAACATTTCTATGACTCAACTTCTTGCTACTATATGCATTTTACTTTTAAAAACAAAATTTGTTTTTGCTGTCATCTGTTTTCTATTAATTACAAATATTTTGTCGTCAGTGCAGTTTTGCAGTGAATTTGAATTGAATTATGACAAATATGGCATTCTTTAGAGTTGTGACGAAAGGCATATTTTCAAGCCTTAGTCAGTAACCAATCGTCGCTTCATAAATGAATTTTTCTAATGTATCACAAGAAATTATAAGAATCTCTAACATCTTGGGAGCTGGCATATGATATACATGTTCTCTCAAATCCTGCGTGTGCCACTTTTCTTTTGTCACTTTGCACCACAATAGCTCGCTAGCCAAGTAAGCTAGAGAGCTGTTCAAACCCTCTAAAGATGCAAGACGTCTTCTAGTTTAGATTTTTTTTAAATTGCAAAGTTTTTCATTTTTGGTTTTTGCAGGTGACATCATAATGGAGGTAGGTTTACACATTTTTGGCTGAGGTTACCGGGCCCTGGGCGCCAAATTTTTGACTCAAGTTTTTTAGTGAAAATTATGAGTTTTCAGAGCCTTTGATTTACCACCTAGGATTTCTGGTTCAAAAGTTATGGCTAATAAAACATAATTTTGATAAAATACTTTTACTTACAAAAATGGAATTTGCAAAACAATCTGTCAAAATGAAAAACTTTTGTTGGTTAAAAGTGGAATTTCTGCTAATGAAAAATAGACTTTATCTTCATATTTTCAATTTTGTAATCTGTGTTATCACCTATAACTCTAGTATGGTTTATATTGTCCACTGTTGCTTTTGCTTTGTGTCATGTGCTCCCACTGCCCACATTAACCATTAACAGTATACTGTCATGGTTGCTATTTGGCTTTCTGATACTTAACCCTCATTGTAACTTACCTTTGTCACTTATGTATTTATCTCAATTCTTCATGATATTCTTCATTCATACCTATTTATTTCATTTCCACCTACACTGAATTTGTTTGTCTATTGTTTTCATTTCATTTAGAAAAAGATGTTTTCATGTGAGTATATAAGTAAAATAAATATATAAAAATAAATGAAGTATTGCATTTGATTTTTTTTAATAAGATTGCTGTCTGACTGAAGATGCATAGTGTTGTGTGAAATTGATTTCCTATTAAAACAATTTGCTGATGAAATCAAGTGGAGCTTAGTTGAAAGCAAAGTGATAAATAACAACCAGAAACTAGCGTTATGCATTGATGAAGTATCAAAAAAACACTCTTTAGTAAAATTATAAATAAAAACTCTGTACCCTTAAAGATTCATTTTTAGTTAACAAATGTATACAATAAAAAAATAAGAACGATGTAAGTATAGCAGATACATGCTTTTGAGTAAACAAAAAGACTATATTAAAAATCATTATGTGATATAAAAGTTTTGTGGAAAGTATTAAAAATTTTGGTGACCATTTTTTTGTTTAGGGGTTAGTGTTAAGGGTTAGTGTTAGGTTTAGGGATTAGCATTAGGGTTATGGGTTAGCATTAAGGTTAGTGTTTGGGGTTAGGGTTACCTTTAGGGTTTATCTTTTGTGTTTACTTTGTTTCTGCCAAGCCTGTTGCTGCTGGCATCTTGGTGGCAAAATAGACACTGCCTAATTAATTTCCCATTCAAAATTTCTTCTAGACTATAACTAAATAGACTTTTGCGGCCCACAGTGAATGTATGTTGATCAATTTGGTCCTTCGAGTTTCCTAAGTTGTGCAGGCCTGCCTCGGATTAATTACCCTAGGTGCCCATAGCTGGCACAGTAATGATAGCAGCAAACATGGGATGATTTAGTAGGTTATTCTGACTGACCATTTTGTTAAGTTTACAGTACTTTGGCCTACTAAACTTATGGAAACAATGAAAAGTGCTGACAATTTAAGGTTGCATCCAGGGCCAGATTAACCATTGGGCAAACTGGGAAAATACCTAGGGTTTTGCACTTTTGGGGGCCTTTTGCTTCAATATCAAAATACTACTTTACCAATTTTTCACGTTTTCAGGCTGTTCACCACGTGGTCAAAATTGTAGAGCTTTTGGATAACTGCGTTTAGTATACAAGTTAAGGAAACTCACAATTTTGGCATTTATCTTTTTGAGTGCCTTAAAAGAATTGAACTAAACATAACCATAATTTATGCCCTAAGAATTGGATCAAAATCAGTGCATCCATCGGTGCCCGCAGAAATTTTTCCAGGGAGGCAACATTGAAATTTTTCTTATCCTTTTCAGGTTGCTATCGATGCAACGCAAATGGACGTTCACAAAACACTTCATATTTTCCACCTGATTAGTCTGTGCTGGTTCAACTTGAACCTCAATTCTTAATCTTTTGTCTGAAATGTTTTCTACACTACAGCTATCAGAAATGCTTTTTCTTTTCATAAACTGCCTGATATACATTTTTTCAAGCACTTACTACAAATAAGTCAAAATTTAAGAATAATCAACAGCCAGAAAAACATGAGCGGTAAAAAATGAGAAAGTTAGACACTGTCAGAAAACTGTTCCAAGCAATGAGAAGTAGAACTACATGTTGACAAAATTATCGCACAATTTACTAAAGTTAGAACACCACGCTGGCTTAAAAATCCTGAGCAGATGAATTTCGAAAATTCACCACAGTAAATATAGCCTTGCAGTTAGTGCTCACTAAGAAGTCAGAACTAAACCTTAACAATAAAGACGTATTCCCACAAGTCTGCACAGACATATTCTAACAAGCCACATATTTTTATACTGTGTGAAAAGAAGCTTGCATAAAAGTCATTTGATTAATCTATTCATTTGGACACACTGATCACAGTCTCACAAATGGATTCATGGCTTACCGCTATCAGCAGTGTCACTGTATCGCTGCATTACCTCCCTAGATGCTTGTGTTCAAAAGTCACATGCAGGTCTCCTATTCAATGATTTCAAATAAACCCATACTGTACACCAATAAGATTATTGTGTGTAGTGTCACGGTAGCAACAATATCGTTTTTTGTTATACAACTTTCTGTTTGAACAAATTAACCACACACGAACTGTCGTAAAAGGTCACTCCCAATTGTCTCTGAAGCATAAGCTATCAAATCATATCAGTTTTGACTATTTTAACCAGTGTGACCTTGCAAAGTTGAAATGAAGGCATGTGAAATGCGACACAATTGCACCAAGTGTTTAGGGGGCCTCGTGGTCACAACTTTGCCTGGGGCCTCACATTCATTTATTCTGGCCCTGGTTGCATCAGAAAAGTGATTGTGGGGTGCAAAGTTGAAGACATTGTACCATCTTTTTGGTGAAACAAATATGTTTATAAACACTATTTTGCGCCTTTCACAAAACCTGTGTAATTTTTCCATATTTTTGTTAAGATTTAGGCCTATATAGTAGAATATTTTTTATGTTTGAAAAAGATGTTAAGCATTTTTTAATAGCTGGTAACCTGATGTTTTTATAAATTTCCATTTTTCACCAATTGTGTAAAGCGGGTGTGTGATGATGACCCAATGCAGCAGGCTACAGGAGGGTACTAGCTTAGCTGTTGGATGGTTCAATCAATCAATGTGCTCTAGCTAGCAGACTAAATGTTTGTTTTTCTTTAGTTTTGTCTGCGGGTACCAACTAACACAAACCTTGTGATGTGCTACGTCTCAGTATTTCTGCGGTTTCGTGTTCTTTTGCTAACCCACACGATATGGACCATATACCTCATCCAAACACTTCAACAAAAATAAACCTCAGTACGGCGCGTGCTTCCGTCTCGGGAACGCTGGGATCACGTTGCCACTAGCGATCAAAATCCCACTCAGCGCTGGAGAAAAATATCCGCACAACTCAAGCCGAAACCATAAAAGCTGGATGAAAAGCGGAGCACTCCAAAGATAAGCAGATTGTCATATTAAAAAATCCAGATCTATACTTAAATTATTAATACTCAGTGTAAATCAAAACTTAGTACAAAAAATTATTTCACCACAGAGTCCAATCCCAAAAAATTTAACAACATGCACCTTTTCAACAACCAAAATGCCACAGTTCAGTTCCTCAAATTCAGTCGCAATCCCGTCATGAAGCATTTTACGGTGAGGAGCCAATACAAATCCTGAAAAATCGCTGTAGTCCGCATTCAGTCCAGTCCAAGTCCAATCCACTGCAGTGTATAGTGCAAAGATGATCGCACAGTGGATTTTTACTATCCGATCCTATCCTCTTTTTGAAAAATGATATCTGTTTCCAGTGCCGTTGAACCCAAACTCTGAGTCCTCCCCAAAATCCTTACAGGGACCCCCCAATGGTGATTTGTAAAAAACGTTTTGACGTTGTGCTACATCTCGAGACCGAATGGCCTTCAAAACAAAATATCCTAATTGCAAACACAATTTCAGTAGAACCAGGCCCGTAGCCAGGTTTTTTGGTTTGGGGTGGGAAAATACATTTTCAGGGGGGAAATATTTTTGTTTTTTATCATTTTTATCATATGTTTGAAAAAATTTTTTGAGCACAACAAAATTTAGGGGCCGCATAAAAAATGTTTGTGGTAACTGTTCCCGAATTCCCCCCCTGTGTCTTCTGGCTTGGGCAGAACCGTCACCAGAAAGTCTTCCATTGGGGCCTTCATGTGTGTGCAGTGGGATAAACACTGATGGAGTCTCGAGACTTGGTCTCGGTCTCGAGACTCGCCTCAAGATCCATTTTTGCGAGTCTCGGTCCCACTTCCTTGGGAAAGGAAGCTATGTAAGCGCCTGTCGAGCAGCGCTTACATTGAGTGCGAAAGGAGAAGCGCACTGCGAGCTCAACGGTCAAAGGCATAACATCCCTGATAGTGGAAACACTATCGGAAGCTTCCCTTGGCCTAACAGTGTGAGGGGAAGTAAAACAAAAGGTCTTGGTCTCGGTCTCGAAGGTTTCAGGTCTTGTCTCGGTCTCGAAGGTTTCAGATCTCATGACTTTGAATATTGCAAAGAAATGGTTTATTAAAGCTTCTATAATTCAAATATTTTTGTGTGTTGTATTTGCAGGTAAGAAATAACCAAAACATTTCGGAAAAATGCCAGAAATCTGAAAAAATTCACGTCACGAGCATGGGCGTCCACAGAAACTTTTCCAGGGGGCAAACTCGATATTTTGCTTAACCTTTCCATGTTGCTGACGATGCAATGCAAATGCACCATAACGAAAATGACCCCTGCTATGCAGGGTCGTAACGAGTGGGGGCTAGGGGGGCACCATTCCCCGGGAATAACTATGGGGGCGCTAAATCACTGCGGGGGACGCCATAAAGTCCCAACAATGTCACAAATACTTTCTTCAATGCAGTACATTTGCTTCCGAAAGACCTCATGTTCGAACATGGTGGCGCCAAACTTGCTTCTTGCCCAGTGGCGCAGCCAGCCCAAAAATTTGGGGGGGCAACAAATTTGGGGGGCACAATGTTTGATTTTAGGCGAATAACACTATTTTGCTTAGAAAAACGCCTCTCAAAGGACAAAATGACTATATTTTCTAAAAATTTTGGGGAGCATGACCCATTTCGCCCCCCCTGGCTACGCTTATGTTCTTGCCCCGGGCGCCATCTCACCTTGTTACGCCCCTGCTGCGACGGCAGCTGTCGCAAAAATTGCGCTTCGATGGCGCAGCAATGCTTCTTTTTCATTCATGCTTCTTTTCACACTGCACCGTACAAAACTACGGTGCTTACCGCCAGTGGCAATTCTGGAACTTAAAAAGTGAGGAGGCCACTGCCGGGCCAAGAAAAAAGTAGGGGGGAAAATAAATGTTATCTTGCACGGTAATTTTTCGTTTTTTTGACGATTAAGTTGCTATGATTTACCTTATCAAACCCAACATAAGCTTATGAATATCGTTAAGTATGAACTAGCGTTTTTATTCACTAGAGACACCTAAATACCACTGTTGATGCAATCACACACGTGTACTCCTATGTCGAATATTCTGTGCTAACCACGAAACTTCCACAGCACTGCACACAGGGCCGCAACCAACTGATATTTTCGGGAGGGGCAAAATGATGTAACTTGTTGATGTACCTAACAAATACATTCGTTTTTAAAAATTTCCGGGGGGACAATTCCCAGTTGCCCCCCTCTGGTTGCGGGTCTGACTGCACATGTAAAACGAAACACCATTTCCTTGACGCAATTGTGCCTGCCCCACGTGAACGAAAACAGCTCCACGAAAGTGAGTACAATTCACATGAAAGAATTTCATCTTGATACAGAGACAAGTAGGCTGTTGATAGCCAAGTGTGTTTCGTCAAAATATTCTTACTACATAACACATAAAAATAAGCCATCTGCCAACGGATTGGTGACTACTGACTAATTCATTTTTGTGGTAGCTTATGGGCATTTTGTAAATGTGGTGTAACCACAACAATGTTATGCAACTACTATTGCGAGTGTAATGCCCATCTGCAGCGTAGATAGGGTGAGGATTATTCAATGCAGGATGCCGTTAACAGCAGCGAGATTTCGGCACCAGTGGCACCTAAAGTAGTATTACGTCTCTTTCAATCTACCTTGAGACCAAAAGAGCGCATTTAGATGCAGCAGTTTTTCGGTTCATGGGTTCGATTCATAGCTGGATCAAGGACGATGTTCACAAGTCTAACTTGCTTGATCTCCCTAGTAAGCTTCTGACAACTATCAAATACCATTTCAAGTAACAACATATTTTTATTTGAAGTGAAGTCATCTTTTATTATAATAAAGCATTTCTGAATTATAAACGTAAAAACTCATCAGTTATGCAATGCATGAAATCAATCGGACTCTCTCGAATCACGTTCACAGACAAAAGTCAATTTCTGGGATCATCCTAACAAACAGCAAGATCATCTTAAACACTTAAAGTAATTTTTTTAGCTCAGTACCTATAATTACATTAACTCATTGTCAAATGAATGACTTACAGTTGTGGATAAGGGTTTTTGTCTAGTCTAATCGCGACGGGCGTTTCCAATGTTTTGAGTTTCATTAATCAAACAATTGTTAGTCAGTTTCCAAGGTTACTGTCACGATTTCAACGCCTTTCGTTTTTGTCAGCGTTGTAGAATCTTTATGTAAACAAGTTAAGTTTTTGTTGGGATCATTTGGCCATATGGTTCTTAAATCTTCCAATGTTTTATGGTTTGGAATAACATAATTTGATTTAAACAAGGCAATTTTATTGTTTTGGTTGTCATAAATTGACTCGGACAATGCCAATTTATTGTCCAGAGTGACAAGGATTATCTCGGACATGCCACCCGTGTTGACTGAAAACAAGTCTTTTTAAGAGACTTTGTTTTCAGTCTGAAACTCAAGCTATTGAAGGCAGCCGTGCGACACAGCGAGGCTCCAACAACACTTACAATCAATCCGTCGAGCTAGGAAAGCTGCAAAGGGGAGTTTCGTTTTACTTCTGCAGCAAAACCAAAGTGGTTTAAACTACCGAAGGAGCTCACTTGTCAAAGTAGACAAACGATCTGCTTTCGACTGCGAAAATCAGCCTATTTATACCCTAATTTTTAGGGGAATCCCCTAAAGGTTTTTGCACTTCCTGTACGTAGTTCTACGTAGGTAATGGTGCGTCATAATGCTAGGTAACGCTGCCATCTTGAAACGTCATTTTGCTTAGCAACGCCGCCATTGATTGTCTGGCGTTTCACATGATTAGATCGTAACAGGAAGTGAGAATAAGAGCGTTATCAGAACGTGATTGGAGTGAGAGCAGAGTGAGGTTCTGTTTATGTTCAATATGTAGTTCATGTTTGCTTCTTGTTGCTTGGCCTGTTTCGATGTTCATCAATATCTCTTTGTCTTTCCAGCGTTGGTGGTGAACCCAGTCTTCTTGATTGTTGAATATTGTTTTGTTTTGTAATACTTTATTTTAGATGTAGTAGACTTTATGTCTGCTACAGTAGCAAAGCAACGCCGCAGGTAGGTGTGCATCGGCGTTTATAGCGTGTACCTGTTAGTAAGATGTAACAGCCGGCGTAAAACTTATTTTGCAGAATATTCCCAACAAAGTCGTTCATTTTAATATTCACACTGGATTTTCCTCTGATCCTCAAAAGCTGACTTTTCAACCCTGCGTTGAACGCACTAACTCTACACCTAAACAGATTCAGACAATTCTCACGCAGATCCTTGCAGAGTCTAAGTTCGAAATTATATCATCATAACCCATGGGCGCAATTAGGTGGAGACACGGGGGACGTATCCCTCACTTTTTCAGACGGGGGGAACATAATATGTTATGTCCTCCCCCACATTTTTCTCTTTAGGTTTTGTATTTGGAGAGATTGCAAAAATGAAAGTGACGTTTGTCACGTTTCATGTTAGATGCATAGCGAAGCCAAGCTGATGTTGAAACATAGTTTGATGTGGTATCACTGATTCCAATTTTTTTTATAAGTTTAACTTCGATAAAATGATTTCTAGCAATTTGTAAGTTTGTAGAGGCCGAGAAAGGTTGCAAACTGCTTCTGCTCAACATTTCACCCTGTGTGGTATCCATGAGCGCAATTTTGTTGTAAAATGTGAGGCTTGCTGTGAAAACCAACATACACTTCGAAACCTAAAGAGAAAAATGTGGGGAGATATGGCATATTATATCACCACTATCTGAAAGGGTGGGGGAGACTTGTCCCCCACCTCATTACACCCATGGTAATATCAGTAATTTTTATAGTAACCATTGGTGGTATAATGTAAGAAAGGTCTTGTCTTGAAACAATAATAGTTTTAACATCTGCGCGTGTGAGAGACTATAGTAAAACCATTATTTGTTTCGTGCAGAAATGTAACTGGCTTTGCTATAACGTCCGTTGTCACGTAAATTTAAAGATGCACATTTATAATGTTAAAAAGCTGCATTTGCAATCAAATCTCTGCGAAGTATTTGCCGAAAACAAAAAGCAGAAATACTGTGGAGACATAGTTTTAGTTTAGGATTGGCAGTTTTACAAAAGACTGTCTGCAACCTTTAATAAACAGGATTTAAATCAAAACGTTGGAGAAGGATTCACTTAGCTACATATTGGCCTATAACACAAAACTTTAGGATTGTGTAGAAGTGAAAAATAGGCTATACCAGTGTGGTCCGACCACAGGCCCGCGGGCCCCATATAGCCCGCGGACCGAATTTTTAAGGCCTGCAAGCTTTGTTGGTAATGTTTTGCGCATGATGTATTGCAACAGGTAATTTTAATTAGAGTAAGCATAACACCTTTTTGATAAAATTGTGCAATATTAACGGCATTAGACTAGACTGTAGAGAGCCTCTAGAAATTAGTCAGTAAAGACAGATATTCGAAACTGAAAGATTTCGCAATAAAAATATGTTTGGGAATACATACGTGTGAGAATACATTTTCTACGATAAAGCAAGTAAAATGTAAAAACAGAAATCGAACGGCAAGCGGACAACTGGACGATAGTCTCCGACTTGCTACCACTACCACTGGTATTGATAAAGGCAGGGCCGGCCCTAGTAGGTGAGGGGCCCAATGCAAGACCTAGCCGCGGGGCCCCTCTGAGGAGTGGTTTTATGACGTCATCGCGTTCATTCAACCGTGCTATACGACAGGCTCAAGACTATGGGTCGCAGAAGGGCAAAGCTTCTCCTGAAAAAATTTAATCTCCCCTTAGAAAAATGCGTTGGATAAAGTTTGAAATTGTTGGACATGGTTCATAAAATTTGGGCCCCTCTCAGGAAACGCTTCCGTCCCCTAGTGTCTCAAGCTGGTTACGGGCCTGCTATACGACCGCAGGTATAAAGCCTTAGCACGAGCACTGAACACGTTTGCTAACGTTCGATAATAGAGGAAATTCATCTCTAGTTCTAACGAGAACGTTGTTTGTTAACAATGAGATTTATAAGCCGTTTCTACTGAATTCTCGAGCGCAAGGAGTATCTGGAAAAAATAAACAATCTACCTAAACACCACGACACGGGGCCCCCAGAGGCACGGGACCCAATGCAGTTGCATCGGTTGCATTGGCTTAAGGCCGGTCCTGGATAAAGGAACGATAGTGTCAGAGAAGCCTCGACCACAGGCATCACACTGATAGGGATTTGTAATAAATCGCTATTTGCCATTGTGTATTAATCTCAATGACGCACTCATGTTCTTTTTTTAGTTTTAAATCTTATGAACCCTGGTCAGGGCCGGATTAACCATTCGGCAAACCGGGCAAATGCCCGGAGCCTCGCGCTTTTGGGGGCCTCGTGCTTGAATATCAAAACACTCCTTTGCTGGTTTTTCATGTTTTTAGGCTGTCCATCACGCGTCAAAATTGTTGAGCTTTTTCATTACAGCGTTCAGTATATAGGTTAAGGAAACTGAAGAGTGGGGGATTGATCGCTTTGGAGTGACTTAAAAGAATTGAACCAAATAGCACCACACTTTATGACCCAAGAAATAAGTCGAAATCAGTGCAACCGTGGTCGTCCGCAGAAATTTTTCCAGAGGACGGGGGCAACGTCGAAATTTTGCTTATCCTTTTCAAGTTGCTGACGATGCAATGCAAATGACGTTCACAAAACGCTTTACCCTTTCTACCCATTAGTCCGTAATAGTTGAACCTCAATTCTCAATATTTTGTCGGAAATGTTTTCTACATTTTGGCTTTCAGAAATGGTTTTGCTTTTCATAACCTGTCTAATATCCATTTTTTCGAGCACTTTCTACAAGTAAGTCATAATTCAAGAATAACCAACGTCCAGAATATTATGGGCGGTGAAAAAAACAGAAAGTTAGACACTCTCATAAAAATGTTCCAAGCAATGAGAAGTAGAACCGTATGTTGACAAGACTATGGCACAACTTACTGAAGTTAGAACACCATGCAGGTGAGCATATGAATTACGAAAACTCGCCACATCAAATACAGCTTTGCACTTAGTACTCACTCATTAGTCAGAACGAAGTTTTAACGATAAAGACGTATTCCCACAATTCTGAACACACATACTATAAGAAGCCACGTATTTTTATATCGTGTGAAAAGAAGCCTGCATAAGAGTCGTTCGATTTATTCACTCGGGCACGTTGATCACAGTCTCACACTATCAATAGATTTTTCAAACTTTTGGAATCACTGCTACAGATTTGCTAATGCTTCATTTCAAACATCATAACATGGCTTGCCGCTACCAGCAGTGTCACTGTCTCGCTGCATTATCTGCCAAGATGTCTGTGTTCAGCGATCACATGCAGGGCTCCCATTCAGTGACTTCACAAGAAACCCGGATTGCACACCAAAAAGGCCATATTCGTACAAAAAAAAGCAGAAGGCTTTTGGTACGAACACAACATACGAGTGTGCTTGTTTGAATAGAAACGATAATCGAATGCTCAATTATAGTTCCTCTTCCAAATTTTCTTCTGCAGCGCGAACGTTAACATCTGGACGACTTTTTGTTGCTCAAGGCGTTTTTCATATAGCTGGCAACCTACGCCGTTGATGACATATCTCACGAATTGTTGGAATACGTTTGTTATTCAACTAGAAATTCTGTACAATATTGAAGTGCAGTTGGATCTCAAATCCCACAAAAATATAATCCCAATGCTTTGTTCCTCTAATTGAAATTTGTTTTTTAATTTGTAGGCGTAGGGAAAGATTAAAATTTGAACATTCAATAAAATTTAAAAGTCCTAAACCTTGTTTCGCCAGTTTTTTCAATTGGCTATTCGAGATAATAACATTATATACATAACCCAAACAATGATCTTATGTGAAGTTATGAAACCGATCGAACACATTCTGTTTCATCCGATATGCGTACTTTATCACATGATGTGCGCATGCAAACACTGTAATATAAAGTTATCTTTATATTATTGAACACATTGAAGTTGCTGATGAATTGATCACTTGAAAAAAAACGAATTAACGCAAAGTTTCATAGTTAAACCTAGACACAGGTCGACTAAAACAAGCAGATCTAATGAAAAACCCGTAGTGGAGGTCCACGGTCACATGCGGAAAAACGTCTGCTGCCGTAACTTGGAGTGAACGTTGAAAGATTCGTTTTTTCGTTTTTTTATGATACAACTTTTTCTTTGAACAAATTAATTACATATGAACCACCGTACATGGTCACCCCCAATCGTCTCTGAAGTGTTGGTTGACAAATGGTATCGGTTTTGACGTTTTGATGGGTGGTTCTGCAAAGTTGAAACGAGGGCATGTGAAACGCTGCGCAGTTGTTCTAAGCTTTTAGGGGCCCTAGCGGTCACGACTGTGCCCGGGGCCTCGCATTCATTTAATCCGGCTCTGACCCTGGTGTTTTATACATCATTTTGTCGACGTGGCCCGCAAGTTCTCACGTTTTTGTAAAATGGCCCGTAGGTCGAAACCAGTTGGATCACGCTGGGCTATATATTAAGCCTAATTTCTTGTAATGTCACGACAGCGGTGACCCACCAATCCAAAAGATATTTATTCCGTGACTCTCACACTTTGCGACTTTGTGCCTGTGTTGAATACATGGTTCGCAAGTCATTTGATTTGCCTGAGTTTAACCAAACCCACAATGCATCAATGTTTTCATCCATGTGCAAAACATTTGCTTTACAGGTAAGTAACACCTAGTTTAGCTAGACAATCTTTTCGTGGTAATGCAGGTTAAACTTGGCACTTTTTGCTAATTCACGGTTGTGCAGTTTGATTTCTGTTTAATCCCTAATATATTTTCGTGTTCTTATGCAAATATAACTCTAAGAATGAAACTTTTGACATTAATTTCATCTACTAAAATTTCATGTTGAACCTATTAAAATTTGATGTTAAAAGGATGAAGCAAAGGGTGATTGTTGTTGCTTTCAAAACACCTCTGAAAAGCAAGATTGGGAATCTGTATTTACAAAAATTCACTTCTGCATCGACCAGATGAATATATTGGTTTCACATCAAGCTGTCCCCAGAGTCGGAGGAAAGGCCCCCGTACCCCCGGCTGGGGGGCTCCGGGCAAAAAGAGGGCCCCAAAATCTGACTGAATATCTTTGTTACGGCATATAGAGACACCAGAACTGAACTCACCAAGAACTGATTTCACACATTTCCACTTTCAGTATTCATATTTATCTAATACGTCAAAGAAAATAGTTAACGTTGTCAGCATTTGTCCTGGTCAGTTGGCTGTTGTGCAAGTAAAGTTTGCTTTATCCCCGTTGACTGTTAGTATTATTAGTATAGCCTAGTAAAAAATTATTCAGGAAAATTAAGTTGAGATTAGTTGCGTAGCTAGAGGTTTCAACCAGGTTGGAAAACGTGGGTGAAAGAGGCCCACTGGCCAGTGGCTACCGTAGGTGCCCCTCGCCAACATTCAGAAAAAAGTTTAGAAATAAAAGCGTATCCGGATGTGGGTTTCTATAAAGAAAAACCTGAAATAACCGGAAAACAACAGTCAAAAACTCCGAAAAACGCAAAAAACAACTTACTGAAAACCAAAAAAGTACTGACTATCGAAATATACGAAAAATGGGGGCTCAGTTTTTGAATTTAGCTTGTCAAAGGGAGGTTTGCACCCTTGTACCCCGTCAGTCACACCAACTATTGTATCCTTTCACTGTACAAGAATATACAATAACAGGTATATAATCATATAAAATCGTATTCGTAGCCCGCGCCTGTGTTATGCAATGTATCTTGCATCAGAGTTGTCTAATGAAAACTCGAAAAGTTACGCCAATGAGAAAACTAGTTATTTAACCATTAACACTGTGCCCAGAGGTGGACCTTGGCCCAATAATGGGCCGTTCAGTACTTTTTATTGGGCGGCGCAACACTTGCTGTGGGCTGTGTTTGCTGCGCCGGTTGCGTGGGCTCAAACATAGGCTACTGTAACAACTATATAGAACATTGTTTGTTTGATTTTAGCACAGCATTGATGTTGTCATTATAGGGCAGGGATGGCCAACCAGTCATAGACCAGGTGCCACATTTCTTACTGTGTCACTGCAGATAGCCACATCTTATACATGAACGTCACCCCATCTCTTCCTCACTCAAACACATACCTTTGCTCAGCTGGATTTATTGTAAATACCACACACCAACATGACAATGACAGAATTTTACAAGCCATTTATTGTTATGCGTGTTATTTAGTGGGACTTCTGTAATTGCATAAGACCCACATGAAACCGGCAAAGAGACGGGGGTTGGCCACCCCTGTTATACGGTTTATTACATTAACCTATCATTATCGCCTATGGGGTGCCGTTTGTAAAAATATTATATCTGACAGATTTAGCACAAAAACTGTTATCTCTGGCAGAGATAGCTATCTCTGCATGCAGAGATGTTATCTGTGGCAGAGATAGCTATCTCTGCATGCAGAGAAATTATCTCTGGCTGAGATAGCTATCTCTGCATGCAGAGATGTTATCTCTGGCAGAGATAGTTATCTCTGCATACAGAGATGTTATCTCTGCCAGAGATCGCTATCTCTGCATGCAGAGATAGCGCTGAAGCGTGTCGAAGGGCTCGCTTTCAGCGCGCTCTTTCTGTGAGAGCATGCTCTTTATGCAC